>Ga0136654_1000012_pt1 | contig 65801 bp, 64 predicted proteins | sample InaspJWI70metaG_FD_94865 | JGI IMG/M metagenome (GOLD analysis project Ga0136654, IMG submission 94865) | Marine gutless worms symbiont microbial communities from Oahu, Hawaii - Inanidrilus sp. 1 OAHU.JWI-70 metaG (version 2) | ecosystem: Host-associated > Annelida > Digestive system >... | reverse complement strand
GCCCGAGCGTCAACACCGCCACTTCAAGCGCTTCGTTGATTATGGTTTGCCAGTCGAATTGCGAACCGACCGAAATGAAAAACAAACCCATCAAGATATCGCGGAATGGCCTGATTTCGTTTTCGACATGATGCTGGTATTCGGTTTCGGCGAGCATGATGCCGGCGAGGAAGGCGCCCATTGCCAGTGACAGGCCGAGTTGGTAAGTTAGCCAGGCCGCCAGCAGCGCGACCAACAGGATAAACAGTGTGAACAATTCGCTCGAGTGGGTGGCGGCGATCTTGCGCACCGCGGGACGGACCAGGTATTGCCCGGCATAGAAAATAACCGCGAAAGCGAGCGCGCCCTTGGCCAGCGCGAGGCTGATCGGCAGCAGTAGCGAGCCGGTATAGGGCGCGGCAAAAATCGGTATCAGTACCAGGAAGGGCACCACCGCCAGATCCTGGAACAACAGCACCCCCAATGAAATATTGCCGTGCGGCAGATGCAGCTCGTACTGTTCGGTCAGCATCTTCACCACGATCGCGGTCGACGACATCGCCAGTGCTCCGCCGACCGCGAAAGCCGCCTGCCACGACAGCCCAAACCAGAGGCCCAGCGCGATCGTGCTGAGCGTCGACACGATTACCTGGGCCACGCCGATTTCGGCGATTTGCTCGATCGCATGCGAATCGCGTATCAAGCCGAAGGCGTGGTCGCCGGCGAACATTCCCACCACCAGGTAACCCAGCACCGCGGGAATATCCAGGCGCCGGAACAGCGTGACGCTGGCCACCGACAAAAACAGCAGGATCAGGACTTCGTTCAACATCTCAGGGTCGATCCGGGTTGATACAGTCTGTAAAACGCAAATCGAATGCGCTGGGAGCAAGCATAAATTACCATCTGCTACGGCAGGAGAGTGATCATCAAACCGGGTTCAATCCAACACCCGAGCGGATCCGATGCGAGCGCTCGGGCCACTCGGATCAAAAAATTTCCGCTGCCACCGAAATCGGTCTGCGAGCCGCAGGGACATCGGGCAGCAGACGAATCCTGTGGCGAACATTCTAACGTGTAGCGCGGCTAGATTGCACCCTACAAAACCGCAGTTATTCGAATCGGTCGGCGCGGTTGACGGGGCGCCGCATCGCGGATGATATTGTGGTCGCCGGACTATGAATTGTTGTGCTTCTATTTGGGCTGTCAATTTCATGAGTTTTACCCGAAAATATAGCCCATGGAAGCGGGTATCGATACTTTATTGCTGGAACGGGAAGCGATGTTCCGGATGGGATTTTTCGCGGCGGTTTTTATCTTAATGCTGGTTTGGGAGATGCTTGCGCCGCGGCGTGTTTTGACGATTTCCAAGCTACAGCGCTGGCGCAGCAATCTGTCCTTGTTGCTGCTTAACGCAATGGTTCTAAGATTGCTGTTTCCGGCGGCTGCGGTGGGTATCGCCCACTCGGTGCAAGCGATGAATTGGGGCTTGTTCAATTGGCTGTCGCTACCGGCCTGGATCGAGATCCTGGCCGCGGTATTGCTGCTCGATCTCGCGATTTATCTGCAGCATTTACTGATGCACCGGATGCCGCTGCTGTGGCGGCTACATCGGGTGCATCACGCCGATCTCGATATCGATCTGACCACGGGGTCCCGGTTCCATACCATAGAAATCGTGTTTTCAATGCTGCTCAAGTGGCTGGTGATCCTGCTGCTCGGTCCGGCGCTGCTTGCGGTGCTGGTTTTTGAAATCCTGCTGAACGGCATGGCGATATTCAATCACGCCAATATCAGTCTGCCGCGCGGCATCGATCGGGCGCTGCGATATCTCCTGGTCACCCCGGACATGCACCGGATCCATCATTCGATCCTGCGCCGCGAGACCAACAGCAATTATGGTTTCAATCTTTCGCTGTGGGATCGAATCTTCCGCAGCTATATCGATCAGCCGCAAGCGGGACACGACGCGATGACGATAGGCATCCCCGAGTTTCGCGATGCGCGCCAGGTGGATCGGCTGCCCGGAATGCTAGCTTTGCCTTTTCTAGCCCGATCATGAACCAACCGCTGTCGATCGATAGCCGTCAAACCCTGCTGGTACCGCAGGGCGAATTCGAGCTGCATCGCAACCCCCGCGATAACAGCCTGCAGGCCTGGGACGCCGCCGATGAATTTCTGCTGCAGTATCTGAATGAAATCCAGCTGCTGACGCGGCATGGCAAGCTGCTGATATTGAACGATGCTTTTGGCGCGCTGGCGCTGGCGCTGGCCGACCACCCGGTTTATTCTTGGAACGATTCCTATTTGGCACAGCGGGCATTGCGCGACAATCTGCGGGTGAACGGTTACCCGGCGGAGCAGGTCAAGACTAATTCTGGAATCGATTTTCCATCGGTGGCGGTGGATTGCGTGCTGATCAAGATTCCGAAAACACAGGCGCTGCTGGAGCATCAGCTGTACGCGCTGCGCGGCATATTGCATCACGACAGCCAAGTCATTGCCGCCGGCATGGCGCGCCATATTCACCGTTCGACGCTCGAGTTATTCGAGTCCATCCTCGGTCCGACCACGACGACACGGGCCTTCAAAAAAAGCAGGCTGATACTGGTCGAACGCGATCATTCGATGAACGAAGGGCAAAGTCCCTATCCCGATAGCTACGAACTTGTGGTGGATCGCCGTTACCGGATTGTGAACCATGCCAGCCTGTTCAGCCGCGATCGGCTCGACCGGGGCAGCCGACTATTGATCGAGCATATGCCGGTGGATGCCGGTTATCGGCGCATCGTCGATCTTGGCTGCGGCAATGGCGTCATCGGTATGATCGCGGCGGCCATGAATCCCGGCGCCGAGCTGACGTTTTGCGACGAATCCTTTATGGCCATCGCCAGCGCAGAGGCAAATTTCAGGGCGGCTTTCGCGGCGGCGCGAAACGCGCAGTTTAAAGTCGGCGACTGCCTGCAAGGCATCGCCGGTCTGAGTCAGGATCTGGTCTTGATAAATCCGCCCTTCCGTCAGCAGCACAGTGTCGGCGATGCCGTCGCCTGGCGCATGCTCAAGGATGCGCGCCGCGTCCTGGTCGACGGTGGCGAGCTGCATCTGGTGGGCAATCGGCACCTCGGCTACCATGCCAAACTGAAGAAGCTATTCGGTAACTGCGAAACCATTGCCGCCGGCAAAAAGTACCTTGTCCTGCAGGCGCGCAAAAGTAATTAACCAGGTGACATAATATTGTCGCCGGTTGAATAGCCAAAGCTGATCCGGAGCAATACAGCTTTGCCTTAATTACTGCTTGCCGATTCTATTTCTTTTTTTTTGGATTACGCAACGCGGCGTCGAAGGCGGTTTGCGCCCAGCGCAGGCAGTCCTCCGGCTCTTCGAAAAATTCTTCGGGGGCGAGATAATAGGAAAGATTGAAGGCTTTGTCTTTTTTGTAATAGGTGAAGGGCTTGCAATCCTCGGCCTCGAACAATGCTTTCGATTCCTCGTCGGCCTTGAGGTAGAGACTGCCGTCGGCGATCAGACCGAACATTAACCCCTGATGAAAAATACCGAAACCGCCGAACATACGCTTGGCTTCACAGGAACCGAAGGGATGGAGCAGGTCGACGATATGGCTTGCAAATTCCTGCGTATCGGACATGACTGAATGCGATATATATTGTCGCCGGGTTAGTTAGTTTTCGACGATGGTCGTATCGGGTACCGGGAAGCTGCGAGTACCCTCGTAGACAATTTGCCAGCTATCGTCGGATTTGCGCCAGTAGAGTTCCTTGGGCGAGTCAACGTTTAGATTGTTGCTGCGGTAACTTTGCTCAAACTGCATCAGCATCAAGTCTTTTTCGCCGGGGTAGTTGTAGATATTGAGCTTGCTGTATTCGACATCGATCCAGGTTTTTTTGCGATTAACCCAGCGCTTGTGGCCATCCCATTGCTTGAAGTTACGCCCGAATGCATCCAGTTCCGTGCGCGAATAGTGGCGCTGATAGCGTGAGTGGTCGAGGCTTTCCCAGTCGATCAACCAGGTCGATAGTAGCTCGATGACCTGCTGGCGTTTGACCAGCCATTGATCGCGGCTGATCCAGTTAACCGTATCCGCCACCACCACCGGAGTATGCAGTTCGGGATTGATATAGTTGTCGATATGCAGGAAATCGGGATTGCTGACGACGATGCAGCCGTTGCTGGCCCAGGGCGAGCGATTATAGGTATACGACGGCGTGCCGTGGATCCAGATGCCGCCCCCGGTACGCTGCTTGCGACGATCCCAGGCGTTCGGATAGTTGATCGGAAAGGCGCCTTTGCCGTAAAGATCGGGCAGTTCCTTGCCGTCGATATGACGGGTTACGTGATAAATGCCGATCGGGGTCTTCTGGTCGCCGCGTTTTTGCTTGCCGTAACCCTTGAGACCGATGGTAATGAAGTAATCGGTTTCGAGCTGCAGGTCGCCGCCCTGATTACGATAGACGTAAACCCGCGAATTTTGCTGATCTACCAGGATTATGTAGGGATGCTCCTGCGCCAGAAATAAAATATTGTCGGGATACAGGGCATGGTGCGCCGGGCTGGTGTCATGTTGCCACCGCTGCCGGATTTCGTATTGAAAATCCTGGATCGCGCGATCGATCCGGATACCGGAGCCGATTTCCGTCAGGGGTTCGGCCTTGGCCAGCAACAGGTCGGCATATAGCATATGCCCGAGACGGCTGTAGGGATATTGGCGGATCAGATCGCGCGTGCTGCTCAAGGCCTGCTCGTGGTTAAGACTCTGGATTTCCTTGATCGTATCGAGCAGGCTTTGTTCATAACTGTCGCCCGGCGGTTCGGCGGCATAGGGGCTGAGCTGCAGACTCAGTAACGCCAGTAATGTCAGAATTCGCTTCATAGCACAGATAATACCCGCTCTTCAGTAATTTTCCATTGTGAACCCACGCGGTTAAAGGCCAGTCGTTTCACTATGCGGTCGCTATATCTCGGTGACGTGAAGGCTTGTTTGAAATCGATGACCGCCCGATTATCGCTGCGCCACTTGATCTGGATATTGCTGACATCGACCTTGATCTCGCCCGGACGCAGGATGCGGCTGCGCCGATGCGATACCCATTGTTCGTGCGTGGCGAACTTGGCGCGGTGCCGGGTCGAGTAAAACGCGGTATAGGCTTCGAAGTCCTTGCTGCTCCAGGCTTGGGCCCAGAGTTTTACCCGCTCGATCAGCAGGGTTTCCTGATTGGCGAAAGTGACCGCCGTCGGCTCGCTGCCGCCGAAGTTCCGCTCGGATTCCCGGTCTTCCGCTTCGAGCCGCGTAATTGCGCTGAGTTTAATGCTATGCGTGTACTTCGCCGGCTGTTCCGATTCGCTGACCGCACGCCGGTAGGCTTCGCTGGCGATGCCCTTGTATATCCGGCTCAGGTTGCCGTAGGCGGTCGCATAGCTGGGATGGGTATTAATGGCCTCGACCAGTAACTCGCTGGCGCGATCATAATCCCCCTGTTCGAGGTAAATCATTGCCAGGTTATTGCGCGGCTCGGGCAGCATCGGGTTATCGTCGATCAATCCCTGGTAGAGTGCAATGGCCTTGTCCTTTTGCGCAACCATCTGATAGGCGTAGGCGGTCAAAAAGCGGGTGCGCGCATGCGCCGGGTCTTGCCGCAGCAATTGCGCGCCGGTTTTCGCCGCGGCGGCAAAATTTTCCTGTCCGATCAGTTGTTGCAATTGCTTGACCGAATCGGCTGCGAGCGGCGCCGCGGTTGCCAGCAGGCATAACAGAACGATGATAAATCGTGGCATCATTGATAAAGCCCAGAAAATTTGTACGCGATTATAGCAAACACCGTTGTAAAATATTTACTCCTTAGTTGCAATGTATCAATTAGTCAATGCGCCTATAGTCTAGTCAATGCGCCTATAGTCAATGCGCCTATTTCTGGTCGATTCCAGCATTTTTGTGTTCCGGGCCTGGTATGGCCCAGAGCCGGACAGGGTGAACCTGCAACGGCAGCCCAATCAGGCTTTTATCGGTTTCAGCGACTTTGTCTATCGGCTATTGACCGAACAGGCGCCCAGCCGGATCGTGTTCGCCTTCGATGAAAGCCTCGCGCAATCGGTGCGCAAGACGATTTACCCCGAATACAAGGCGAATCGCAGTCCGGCGCCCGAGGAATTGAAACGACAATTCGCCTGGTGCCGGCAATGGCTCGAAGCGCTGGGCATCAGCTGTGTCAGTAGTATCGGCTGGGAGGCCGACGACTTGATCGGCTCGCTCGCCAATTATCATCGCAGCGCGCAAATGCCGCTGGCGATTCTGACCGCAGACAAGGATTTGGCGCAATTAATCGAGCAGCAGGACTGGTGGTGGTCATACCTGGACGATAACAAACTCGACTACTCCGCGATCTGCAAAAAATTCGGCGTCTACCCGCGGCAGATCGCCGATCTACTGGCGCTGAGCGGCGACAAGGCCGACAATATTCCGGGAATTCCGCGGGTCGGCCTCAAGACCGCGGCCAGGTTACTGAAGAAGTATGAATCGCTCGATAATTTGCGCCGGCACCTGGATCGGGTCGGCGCGATGAAATTTCGTTATGCCGCTTCTGTCCAGCAAGCGTTGATCGAAAATGAAAAACTGCTCGATATCAGTATCCAATTGACGCGCATTAGACGCGCATTAATTGTGATATTAAGGAAATGCAACAAGTTCGCACGCGCCGTGGCGAAGCCGACCGGGAAAAACTCAGTCACATGATGCTGCAACAGGATTTCGATGCACGGCGACTCGCACGCTGGCGCGCCTGGTTCGAGCCGCTCGCTGACCGGGCCGGGTGAAATGTCGACCAGCCTGTTATTCAACAAGCCGTTTCGCGTGTTGAGCCAGTTTTCGCCGGTGGCGGGCAAAACAACATTGGCCGATTATATCGACCAGCCCGGGGTTTATGCCGCCGGTCGGCTCGATTTCGATAGCGAAGGATTGATGCTGTTAACCGACGATGGCGCGCTGCAGGCGCGCATATCCAATCCGCGTTACAAAACACCGAAGACTTATCTGGTGCAGGTTGAAGGCAGTTTTGGTGCAGGTTGAAGGCAGTCCGGATGCGGCCGCGCTCGATCGGCTCGCGCAGGGTGTGGCCTTGAAGGACGGGCGGACCCGGCCGGCGCGGGTGACGCGAGTCGATCGGCCGAGCTGGTTGTGGCCGCGCGATCCACCGATTCGCGCGCGTAAAAATATTCCAACGCAGTGGCTGCAGCTGGAAATTCGCGAAGGGCGCAACCGTCAAGTGCGGCGCATGACAGCGGCCGTCGGGCATCCCACCCTGCGGTTGCTGCGGATAGCGATCGGCGACTGGCGGCTGGATCAACTGCGGCCGGGCGAATACAGGCGCTTGTGATGGACTGGCAAATATTGGCGCGGCAGTTGATCCAGCGCTTGGGTCTGCCGGCGGGCGATATCCGTACCTCGCCGCTCGCCGGTGGAGATATCAGCCGGGCCTTGCGGCTCGAAATCGGTGCGCAGCGGTTTTTCGTAAAAATCAATCGCGTCGAACTGTTGCCGATGTTTCAAGCCGAGCAAGCCGGTCTCGAGGCCATTGCGGGCAGCAAAACCATCCGCGTTCCCGAAGTCCTGTTGACCGGATCGCAGGATGACAGCGCGTTTATCGTTATGGAATACATCGATTTCAGCGGTCGACCCGCCGCCGAGCGGATGGCGCCGGCGCTGGCGGCGCTGCATAACTGTTGTCACCGGCAATTTGGATTCGATTGCGACAACCATATCGGCAGCACGCCGCAGCGCAACCGATTTAGCGATGACTGGATAGAATTCTGGCGGCTGAATCGCTTGGGATACCAATTGCAGCTCGCCGAGCGTAATGGCTTCGAGACCGGGCTGGTCGACGCCGGCAATCGGCTGGCGCAAAACCTGCACCTCTATTTCAGCGCTTACCAACCGCGCCCGTCGCTGCTGCATGGCGATCTGTGGAGTGGCAACCAGGCGGCCGACGGGGCGGGCAACCCGGTTATTTTCGATCCTGCCTGCTATTACGGCGATCACGAAACCGATTTGGCGATGATGGAGTTATTCGGCCATCCGGGTGAATCCTTCTTCGCGGTTTATCGCGAGCACTTCCCGATCGATGCCGGTTACCGTCTGCGGCGCGAGCTTTATAATCTGTATCATGTACTCAACCATGCCAACCTGTTTGGCGGCGGTTACGCGGCGCAGGCGCGCGACATGATCGAGCGTCTGCTGGCGCATGGCGGCTGAATCTCCGGTTCCGCCGGCAATAGTGCGGCGCCCCGTAAAAAAGTGTTACCATGTCGGTATAAGTTACTAATAAGGTCGCCGAATGGCGATAACAGCGGGAGGGACGAAGCGAATGAGCGAAGCGGCAGGCGATCAGGCTGCGCTTGAAGTCGTCGATCTACACAAGAGCTTTGGCGATGTCGAAGTAATTCGTGGTGTATCCATGAGCGCGCATAAAGGCGATGTGATATCGATTCTCGGCGCCTCCGGCTCCGGCAAAAGTACCTTCCTGCGTTGTATCAATCTGCTCGAAATCCCTACCTCCGGAGATGTTTTCGTGGCCGGTGAAAAAATTCGAATGAAGACGAATAGCCGGGGACTTTACCAACCCGAGGATATCCATCAAGTCGAACGTTTACGCGCGCGCCTCGGCATGGTTTTCCAGAGTTTCAACCTGTGGTCGCATATGACGGTTATCGAGAACGTGATCGAGGCGCCGGTGCACGTGCTCAAGATTCCCAAGGCCGAAGCAATCGAGCAGGCCGAAGCGCTGCTGCGAAAAGTCGGTATTTTCGAACGCAAGGATTACTACCCGGCGCAACTCTCCGGCGGTCAGCAGCAGCGGGTCGCAATCGCGCGCGGACTCGCGATGAATCCCGCGGTAATGTTATTCGACGAGCCCACCTCGGCGCTCGATCCGGAATTGGTGGGCGAAGTATTGAAAGTCATGCGCGATCTCGCCGCTGAAGGCCGCACCATGCTCGTGGTCACCCACGAAATGGGTTTTGCGCGCGACGTTTCGTCGAAGGTCGTGTTTTTGCACGCGGGCAAGGTTGAAGAGCAGGGCGAACCGCGGCAAATGTTCACCAATCCGAATTCGGATCGTTTTCGGCAATTTCTGTCGAGGACGATGCAGTAAGCACCCCTAGGGTGGAAATGCCCGCAGGGCAAAACAAAATAGTTTCTCAGTGAAACACAACCTAAAGTGAGGAAAGAAAATGAAGTTCAAACAACTAATGACATCACTAACCGCGGCGGCGCTATTGCTGGGAATGGCGGGTCTTGGCGCGCAGGCCGCCGATCTTCGGGTCGGCGTCGAGGGTGCCTATCCCCCATTTTCCTGGAAAGAATCCGACGGCACGCTGAAAGGTTTCGATATCGAAATTGCCGAAGCGATCTGTGCCGAAATGAAGCGCAAGTGCGTGCTGATCGAACAGGACTGGGACGGCATGATTCCCGCGCTGCTGGCGAAAAAATTCGACACCATTATCGCCTCGATGTCGATTACCGAAGAGCGCAAGAAGCGGGTCGATTTCAGCGACAAATACTACAATACCCCGGCGAAGTTCGTCGCCAAGAAGGGTTCGGGTCTTATAATCTCCAAGGCGGGGTTGAAAGGTAAAAGAATCGGCTTGCAGCGCGGGACCACGCATCAGTGTTTCATGGAAAAGATGTTTCCCGATGTCGAACTGGTGCTTTATGGAACCCAGGACGAAGTGTTTCAGGATTTGGCGATCGGACGCATCGACGCGCAATTCTCCGATTCGATCGCGGCTGACGACGGGTTCCTGAAAACCGACGCCGGCAAGGATTTCGAATTTACCGGCGGCGACCAGCATGATGAAGCCTGCCACGGCCCGGGCGCCGGCATGACCGTCCGCAAGTCGGATAAGGCCTTGCGCATGGAACTCAACCAGGCGCTCAAGGCGATTCGCGCCAAAGGCGTTTACCAGAAAATCAACGCCAAGTACTTCGACTTCGATATCTTCGGCGGCTAACGAAGGCAACCGACCCGGGCTAGGCCCGGGTCGGCGCTGTTAACCGAATGCGGGTACTCATTTGGACTTAATACTCGAATACCAGGGTCAATTGCTGTCGGGCACTTGGGTGACCATCAAGCTCGCGCTGTTATCGCTGTTGTTCGCTGTATTGTTCGGATTAATGGGCGCCTGGGCCAAGCTGTCCAAAAATATTGTCGCGCAAAAAGTCGCGGGGGCATACACCGCCATCGTACGTGGCGTTCCCGATCTTGTACTGATACTGCTGGTATTTTTCGGTGGCCAGGAATTGGCCAACTCGATCGGCACGCTGACCGGGCTCTGGGATTACGCCGAAATCAGTCAGTTCGCGGCCGGGGTCGGCACCATCGGCGTGGTTTTCGGCGGTTACATGACCGAGACATTTCGCGGTGCAATCCTCGCCATACCTAAAGGCCAGATCGAAGCCGGTGTCGCCTGCGGCATGTCGCGCCTGACGATATTTCGCCGGGTCATCTGGCCGCAGATGGTGGTTTACGCGTTACCCGGCTTTTCCAATAACTGGCTGGTGCAGATCAAATCGACCGCGCTGGTTTCGGTAATCGGGCTGCAGGACGTGGTCTATAACGGATTCGTCGCCGGCCGCTCCACGCGCCAATTGTTTACCTTCATGTTCGCGGTGTTGATGATTTATCTCGTTTTGACCGCGGTTTCCGATTCCGGGCTGCGCTGGCTCGATAAGAAATACAGCAAGGGAATCGTGAGGTCCGACGATGGGTGACGCTATCGTCGAGTTTCTCGAAACCTGGTCGCCGATCGACGTGGTCTTGATCGCGCAAAACTTCGATCGCTTCCTGTGGGGGGCCTTGACCACCCTGGAGCTAACGATATTATCCCTGCTCATTGGCGGCATCCTGTCGATCCCGCTGGCGATTATACGCGCCGGTAATAACAAGATTCTTAACGCACCGGTGTGGGTTTTTACCTATGTGTTTCGCGGCACGCCGCTGCTGGTCCAAACCTATTTGATTTATTACGGGCTCGGTCAATTCGAGTGGATACGCGAATCCTTCCTGTGGGGCCCGGTGTTATCGCAGGCCTGGTATTGCGCGTTGATCGCGTTTTCGCTCAACACCGCGGCCTATACCGCCGAGCTGTTACGCGGCTCGATCGTCAATACCAGCCGGGGCGAGATCGAGGCGGCCAAAGCCTGCGGCTTCGGTAAGGCGATGCGGCTAAGACGCATCGTATTGCCGAGCGCCTTCCGGCGCGCGCTGCCGGCCTACTCCAATGAAGTCATTTTCATGTTGCACGGTTCGGTGGTCGCGAGCACCATCACGATCCAGGACCTGCTTGGCGTCGGCCGCTGGCTCAACGGCCGCTACTATCTTGCCTACGAGGGTTTTATAACCGCGGCGGTGTTGTACTTCATCATCGTGCTACTGATATCACGCGGTTTCCGGTTATGGGAAAAGCACTGGTTGGCGCACCTTTACCCCCTGGACGCGGTCAAACAGAAACCCAAAAAGGGCCTCGCTTCTTTTCGCATTTAATCCGGCGAATTTCGAGAACTAATGAGTAGCGACTTCGACACCATTATTGTCGGTGGCGGACTGGTTGGCGCCGCGCTCGCTTGCGGTCTCGCCGCGCTCGCTTGCGGTCTCGCCGCGCGCGGCGCCGCGCTCGCGGTGCTCGACGGCGACGACTCCGATTATCGCGCCTCGCGCGGTAACTTCGGTCTGGTCTGGGTTCAGGGCAAGGGCGCCGAGTTTGCACCCTACGCGTTATGGAGCGGCATGGCCGCGCAAGCCTGGCCGGGTTTTGCGCGCGGTTTGCGCGAAACCACCGGGATCGATATCGGCCTACAGCAAAACGGCGGCTACGATTTTTGCCTGACCGCGGAAGAGTGGGATGCGCGCAGCGAAGAAATGCGCCTGGTGCGCCAGCACACGCGGGGCGAGTTTGATTTCGAGATGCTCGATAACGCCGCCCTGCGAGCCCGGATTCCGCAAGTTTCGACCGAAGTACTCGGCGCGAGCTACTCGCGCCACGATGGCCACGTCAATCCACTATTGCTGTTGCATGCGTTGCATCGACGGCTGCAGGCTCTGGGAAGTCATTACTATCCGCACCGGCGGGTTAGCGCGATCCGCCCCGAAGCGGGCGGCTTCACCCTCGATGCCGGTGGCGATCGCTGGCACGCGCGACGTGTCGTTTTATGCGCCGGCCTCGATAATCAGCGGCTGGCCCGGGAGCTCGGCATGAACGTCCCGGTGGCGCCATTACGGGGGCAATTGCTGATTACCGAACGGGTCGAAAGATTTTTACCCTGCGCCACGCTGCAGCTGCGTCAGACTGCGGAGGGCAGCTTGCAAATCGGAGATTCGCATGAAGACGCGGGGCTCGATGAATCCACCACGCTCGAGGTAATCACGCGCCTGGCGGCGCGCGCGGTACGAATTTTCCCGCAGTTGTCATCCGTGCGCCTGCAGCGTGCCTGGGGGGCGCTGCGCGTGATGACCCCGGACGGAGTTCCGATTTACGATGCTTCCGACCAATATCCGGGCGCTTTTGCCGTGTCCTGCCATAGTGGTGTCACGCTGGCACCGCTGCACGCTGGCGCGCTCGCCGATTGGATCAACGGCGACCGTGCCCATCCGTTGATTGCCGAATTTTCTGCACGCCGTTTCGATCCGAAAAATTCCGAGGCGCGGAGCGGTGTTTAGACTGCTGTCCGACTGCCGATCCGAAATGGTTAATATCGAACTCGATGCCGAATCGGTAGCGGTGCCCGCCGGGATATCGGTGGCCGCGGCGATGCTTTATCTCGGCGCTGGCGCGACCCGTGAAACCCCGGTGAGCCGATCGCCGCGCACCGCCTTTTGCATGATGGGCCTGTGCTTCGAATGCCTGATGGAAATCGACGGTAGGCCCAATCAGCGCGCCTGCCAAGTTATCGTAACCGCAGGGATGCGGGTCAAGCGTCAACTTGGAATCCGCGACCACGGTCAGAGTTCATGAAAGCGGATTACCCATTGCTGGTTATCGGTGCCGGACCCGCCGGTATGGCCGCGGCACAAACCGCCGCCAGCTACGGGGTCGAGGTGGCAGTGGTCGACCAGCAGGCGCAGCCGGGCGGACAAATCTACCGCAATGTCGATTCGGGGCCGCTTAACGACCTTTCGATTCTGGGTGCGGATTATACTTTCGGCAAGCCGCTGGTGCAGGCTTTTCGCCGCGCCAGGCTCGCTTACCATGCCGCCACGTCGGTTTGGTATCTCGATAAAAACCGCCAACTCGGGATATTGAAACAGGGAGAGAATTTTCGGCTCGGGGCGCACAAGATCATCATTGCGAGCGGGGCCCAGGAGCGGCCGATACCGGTGCCCGGTTGGCAGCTGCCGGGGGTTATGACCGCGGGCGCCGGCCAGATATTGCTGAAATCGGCGGGGCTGGTGCCCAGGGACGGCGTCGTGCTCGCTGGCAACGGAGCGTTGCTGTTAATGATCGCCTGGCAGTATTTACAAGCCGGGGTCGGAATCCGGGCCCTGCTCGATACGACCCCGAGGGGAGCGCTATTCAAAGCTTTGCATCATGTGCCGAAGGCGCTTGGCGCAAGTGAATATCTGTGGAAAGGTTTGTGCCTGATGGCGTCGATTCGTCGTGCCGGAGTGCCTATCCATAAGGCGGTAAGCGACCTGCGCGCCATTGGCGATGGATCCCTGCAAGCGGTGAGCTTCAGCGCCGCGGGTAAAGCGCACCGGATAGAGACTGAATTGCTACTGTTGCATCAGGGAATTATTCCGGCTTTGCAGATCACGCAGGCGGCGGCTTGCGACCTCCGCTGGAACGAAGCGCAGCAGTGCTGGCAACCTGTGCTCGACGCCTGGGGCGAATCTTCACAGGCCGGCATTTTCGTCGCCGGCGACGGCGCCGCAATAAACGGTGCGCGCGCGGCCAGCCTCGATGGGCAGCTCGCCGGGCTGCAGGTAGCGCATCAACTCGGGTTTGTCACCGCTGCAGAGCGCGACCGGCTGGCACAACCGCTGCGCAAGGCGGTGGCGCGAGAGCGTTCGATCAGACCTTTTTTGGATGCCTGTTATCCGCTCGCCGATGCCTTGTTGGCCCCTCCCGACAGTACCCTGGTATGTCGTTGCGAGGAAGTCGACGCCGCTGAAATCCGCGCCGTAATCGGCCTCGGTTGTGTCGGGCCTAACCAGGCTAAGGCCTTTTTGCGCTGCGGCATGGGCCCTTGTCAAGGGCGCTTCTGCGGCAGTACAGTAGAGCAAATTTTTGCGCATGAGCGTGGCGCATCGGTAAGTGATATAGGTCGCTTTAACGCCCGCCCGCCATTGCAGCCGATAACACTCGGCCAATTGGCCCAAAATCAGGATCGATTATCGCCGAGTAAATAACAGGGGACTAAGATGACCGATAACAAGTTTAATCAGCCACTGGGCGGCAATGAAATGCCGCGCTTCGGGGGCATCGCGACAATGATGCGTCTACCGCATGTTGACAGCGCCACAGGCCTCGATGTCGGATTTGTCGGCGTACCTTTCGATATCGGCACTTCGAATCGGGGCGGTTCGCGCTTCGGTCCACGCCAGATAAGAACCGAGTCCTGTCTTATCCGGCCCTATAACATGGCGACCCGCGCGGCGCCGTTCGATTCGCTGCAAGTGGCCGATATCGGCGATATCGCGATCAATACCTTTAGCCTGCAGAAATCGGTCGCGATTATCGAGGCGGCCTACGACAAAATCCTGGCGGCCGCTTGCAAACCCCTGACCCTGGGCGGCGATCACACCATCTCGCTGCCTATCCTGCGCGCCTTGCACAAGCAACACGGGCCGGTTGGCATCGTGCATGTCGATGCGCACGCGGATATTAATAATCATATGTTCGGTGAGGCGATCGCGCACGGCACCCCGTTTCGGCGTGCCATCGAAGAGGGTTTGATCGAGCCGGCGCGCATGGTGCAAATCGGACTGCGCGCGAGCGGATACGAAGCCGATGATTTCGACTGGCCGCGCTCGCAGGGGGTGCGCGTGGTGCAGGCCGAAGAATGCTGGTATCGGTCGCTGGCGCCGCTAATGGGCGAGGTGCGTGAACAGCTCGGCGCTGGACCAGTTTATCTGACCTTCGATATCGACGGCCTCGACCCGGCCTATGCACCCGGCACCGGCACCCCGGAAATCGGTGGCCTGACGGTGCATCAAGGGCTCGAAATCATCCGCGGCTGCCGCGGGCTGGATTTAGTCGGCGGCGATCTGGTCGAGGTCGCGCCGGCCTACGATACCTCAGGCAACACCGCGCTCACCGCCGCTAATCTGCTGTTCGAAATGCTGTGCGTCTTGCCCGGCGTTCAGTACCGAACATGACAATCGTAGCTCGAACGGCTTGCGCCGCCGCGGTTTCGATTTGAAACTGCGGTAAGCAGCGGCTTGATTAGACATTTCGTGGAATCGTAATGTGGCTCGCAACCACCTCTAGCCGTGCCGGGCTTCTATTGCTCGTAATCTGCGGTATTGTCATATTCAGCGCCCGCGCGGCAGCCGCAGGCGAAGACTGGTCTACCCTCGAAACCCCGCATTTTCTGATTCACTATCAAGCGCCGGCCGAGTCGCTGGCTAAGCGTACGGCCAGCATAGCCGAGCAGGTACATCAGCGGATCACGCTGAAGCTGAACTGGGTGCCGCGGGATAAAACCCATATAGTCTTGTCGGATGCTTCCGATCAGGCAAACGGTTACGTCATTCCCTTCCCCTACAATCGCAGCGTATTGTACCTAAGCCCGCCGGTTACCGATTCGGCCGCCAGCCCAGCCTGTTCGACTATAGCGACTGGTGGAGCACGCTCATCACGCATGAATACACGCATGTCGTGCATCTCGACAAGGGCCACGGTTTCATCGCCGGCCTCAGAAACCTGTTCGGTCGCCTGCCGGTGCTATTCCCCAACGCGCTGAATGTACCCTGGGTGGTCGAAGGTCTCGCCATCCACTATGAAACCGACGATGAGGCCGGCATCGGCAGGGGTCAGAGCAATTACTTTAAGATGTTGATGCGCGCCGAACTGGCTGCGGGTTTCAAACCGGTTGATCAGGTGAATCTGCCGCTTTCCGAATGGCCCGGCGGCCATTCCCGCTACCTCTACGGAGTGTATTTTTTTCGTTTTCTGGAAAGCCGGTACGGCAAAGGCGCCACCGAAAAATTTATCGGGAACTACAGCGACAATTTTATCCCCTGGAGGGTTGCTGGAAATCTGCGGCAGGAAACCGGTAAGGATATCGATGATCTGTGGGATGAGTATCGGCGCTGGCTGGTGACCGAAATGGGTCCCGTGCAGACAGGCGAGCAGTCAAGGCGCCTAACCCGGCACGGCAATTTTACCCATGGTTTGAGCGGCCTCGCCGGTGGTGAACTGTTTTACGTGCGCGAGGATCGGTTGGCACCACCGGCATTGATGCAAATCGGTTCCGACGGAACTGCCAGGGAAGTGGTTGAGCTGCATCCCGCGGCAAATATCGATGCCCATCGCGCCGGTATCGCCGTGGTCCAACCGGAGATTTGCAATGATGGCGATCTGAACATTTATTACGACTTTTACCTGTATCGATTTTCCGAAAAAAAGCTGAAACGCATGACCCGATGTCAGCGCCTGGTGCATGTCAGTTGGCACCCGGACGGACGGCAATTGGCCGCCGTGCAGCTGGACAATGCCGTCACCAGTATCGTTTTGCTCGATTCGAACGGCTCGCCAGGCGATACTCTCTGGCCGGGCGAAGTCGGCGTCGATATCGCCGAAATCGACTGGTCGCCCGACGGCGAATTCATTGTGGCGGCACGCCATCACCGCGGCCAGGGCTGGAAAATCGAATTATTCGATGTTGAGAGTCGCAGTTGGCGTGCCCTCACCGAGGATGAATTCGTGCAAGCCTATCCCCGCTTCAGCGCGGATGGAAATTCGGTATTGTTCGCCAGCGAAGCATCGGGCCGATTCCAGATACATGAAATCGACTTGCTAACGGGTCGCCAGCAGCGCTTAACCAATGCTAATCTGGGCGCTTTCAATTTTGCTCAAGCCGGCAATCGCGAAGAGATACATTACATCGGATATAGCGTCGACGGATTTGACGTATTTCAATCGCAGGCGCAGGCATATCCGGTTACGCCGGCGCAGCCGGCCCCCGTTGATACAGCGCCGCAAGGCCCGCAACAGGCCGAGTATCAGCAGCGCGAGTATTCTCCCTGGAGCAGTTTGCTACCGCGTTGGTGGCTGCCGCAATTGGGTTATACCTCGGAGTCATTCGAACTAGGAATCGTTACCGGCGGCAACGATGCACTTGGCGACCATAGTTATGGTCTCGGTGTAGCTTACGATTTCAAAAACGAATATCCGCTGGGTTCGGCATTTTATTTATACAAAGATAGATTTCTGCTGACCGCGAGCAGCATTAACGATATCGATTTTGAAGACGATGACGTGGAGCGTATACGTCGGGAAGATTCCGGCAGCGCAACCCTGATCCGCCCGTATTACAGCCTCGATGGCTCCTGGCTGCCGTTCGTCGGCGTGGCGGGACAATTCGAAAGCGACCGCTTTACCGATGACGAGACCACTCCGTTCGCCGATCGCAAGGATATTCTGGCCGGGCTTGGTTTTGTCTATATCAGTGCGGTACAGCGCGCCCGCGCCATAAGTCCCGGAGATGGCCGTGCGCTGAAGCTGGTTGCGGAAACCAGCGATGTCGGGGAAGGTGATTTTAGCGGCAATATTTATACCCTCGACTGGCGTGAGTATTTGCGCCTCGGCAACAGCGCGCATGTATTGGGGCTGCGTTACGTGCATGGCTGGGGGACAGAGGAACCGCGTCCCTTCAGACTTGGAAGCGTCACTTCCTCGGCGGGCATACTCGGGATTCTCGAAGGCAATGTGGGGCCTTTCCTGAATCAGCGCAGGTATACCCTGCGCGGTTATGACAGCACCCGCGCCGGACGCCGCATGCAGTTGGCGACCATCGATTGGCGCTTCCCCATTGCGGGCGTCGAGCGGGGTTTTATGTCTCCGCCGATCGGTTTGCTGGAGATAACGGGAAATCTTTTCGTCGAGGGTGGCGCGACCTGGGATGCGGGTAGCGAACCTGACGAGTATCGTTCCGCCGCCGGGGTAGAGTTACTGGCAAAGGTAAATTTGGGTTATGCGCTTAATTTAAACCTGCGCCTCGGGTTTGCGCGCGGTCGCGACGAAGATGGCGAAGACCAGGTTTATCTGACTATCGGCAGCGCGTTCTAGGTCGCTGCCGTAGCGATTATCGACGCCGGCGCCGGCGCGCGCTGCCGCGCGATTTTATCGCATGCTCGCCGGCGGCCTGATCCCGCGCGCCGGATGTGACTTCACCGAGTTCACGCTGCACCTCGTCGATAGTCGGCGCGGGACCGGGCGCACAGCTATCTAGCGCCCGGCGCATGGCGGCGACGTGCACGGGTGAAGTGCCGCAACAACCACCGACGATACGGGCCCCGGCATCGCGCGCCATGACGGCGTAACGCGCCATGATTTCAGGGGTTCCGTTGTAGTGAATTTCGCCGTCGATAAATTCCGGGATGCCGCAATTTGCCTTGGCGACCAGGATTGGCGCCGCCGCCGACTGCGGAAGGTTGGCTTGCATGTTCAAAATTGCGGCGACTACCTCGGAGGCGCCGATACCGCAGTTGGTGCCGCAGGCATGCACGCCGAGACGGTGATGCAAATTCATCATATCCGCGGCGCCAACCCCCATCATGGTGCGGCCATTGGTATCGAAACTCATGGTGAACACGATCGGCAGGCTGGTTTGTCGAGCCCCCTTGACCGCGAGCTCGACTTCCTCTTGCGATGACATGGTTTCGATCCAGATGACATCGGCGCCGCCCTGTTCTAGCGCCAGTGCCTGCTCGGCGAATGCGCTAATCGCAGCTTCGTGTTCGAGCGTGCCTAGCGGTGCGAGTATTTCTCCGGTGGGACCGATCGAACCGGCCACGATAACTCGGCGCCCGCAATTGTCGGCCACTGCGCGCAGTATCGCCGCCGCCGCGACGTTCAGTTCAGTGACGCGGTCCTGCGCATTATGCAGTTTGAGGCGATAGCGGGTGCCGCCGAAACTGTTGGTCAGTATCAGGTCGGAGCCGGCATCGACGAAAGCCTGGTAGTGGCTGGCAACCCGTTCGGGGTAATCGACGTTCCACAATTCGGGGGCGTCGCCGCTTTGTAGGCCCATATCGAAAAAGCTAGTGCCGGTGGCACCATCGGCGAGCAAAAACTGCTTTTCATCTAGCAATTGTTCAAACAGGTTGGTCATGGGGGTCAGTCGTTACATCGATTACCGGCAAGGGCGGGTTTATGACACTAAAATAGCAATTTGGCAAGGATTCAGGCAACATCGCGCTGACCAAGCTCCGCCGGCTCATAACCCAGGTTGGGCGCCAGGTTGCGCTCCGCCGCGTCGATGCTTAGCCGCGCGCGCGCGGCGTAGTCGAGCAGCTGGTCGCGGCCGATTTTACCGACCGCAAAATACTGCGATTCCGGATGCGAAAAATACCAGCCGCTGACCGCGGCGGCGGGCTGCATCGCCAGTGATTCGGTCAGGCTGAGGCCGGCCGCGGCCTCCACTTGGAGTAAATCCCAGATGGCGAGTTTCTGTTGGTGGTCCGGGTTCGCCGGATAACCCGGCGCCGGCCGGATGCCGCGGTACTGCTCTTTGATCATGGCTTCGTTATCGAGTTTTTCATCGCTGGCGTAACCCCAGGCCCGGGTGCGTACATGCCGATGCAGATACTCGGCGAAGGCTTCCGCCAGACGATCGCACAGCGCCTTCGCCATCATTACGCGATACACATCGTGATCCTGTTCGTATTGTTGCACCAGGTGCTCGAGCCCGATGCCCGCGGTCACCGCAAACGCACCGATGTGATCGCGGCGCCCGGTTTCGCGCGGCGCGATAAAGTCCGCCAACGACAGGTTGGGGCGATCCCCCGCAAACACCGATTGCTGGCGCAGACCGGTGACGCGGGCCAGGATCGCGCTGCGTCCCGGGTCGGCGTAAATTTCGATGTCGTCGAAATCGACGCTGTTTGCGGGCAGCAATCCGAAGACCGCGTTTGCTTTGATAATTCCCGTCTCGACCCATTCCGCCAGCATCGCGCGCGCATCGGCGTAGAGTTTACGCGCCTCGTCGCCGAATTCCTCGTGTTCCAATACGCGCGGATATTTTGCCCGCAGTTGCCAGGTGCTGAAGAACGGGGTCCAGTCGATAAATTCGATCAAATCGGCTAGCGGAAAATCGTTCAATCGGTGGATGCCAGGTTGTTCCGGTAGCGGCGGGCGATAATTGTTCCAATTGGTTTCCAGGCGATTCGAGCGCGCCGCGCTCAGGCTCAGGAATTCGCGCTGTTCCATTTTAGCCTGGAAGCGTTCGCGGTAATGATCGTACTCCTGCTCGATCTGGTCGAGAAAATCACCGCGTCGGTCCCGGCTCAGCAAGCTGCTGGCTACCGCTACGCAGCGTGACGCATCGGGGACGTAAACCACGGGTTGGCGATAATGTGGGTCGATTTTGACCGCGGTGTGCATTTTGGAAGTAGTCGCACCGCCGATAAGCAAGGGAACTTCGAATCCCTGGCGCTGCATTTCCCGGGCCACATGAGTCATTTCCTCGAGCGACGGTGTGATCAGCCCGGAGATACCGATCAGGTCGACCGCGTGTTTGCGCGCCGCCTCGAAGATGGTTTCGGCCGGCACCATGACACCGAGATCGATCACTTCATAACCATTACACTGCAATACCACGCCGACGATGTTTTTACCGATATCGTGGACATCGCCCTTGGCGGTCGCGAGCAGGATTTTTCCGGCGGATTTTTTATTCACTTGCTCGGCCTGCATCAGGGGTTCGAGCCAGGCTACCGCCTTTTTCATCACACGCGCCGACTTGACCACCTGCGGCAGAAACATTTTACCGGCGCCGAATAAATCGCCGACGATATTCATGCCGTCCATCAGGGGTCCCTCGATCAACTGCAGCGGTGAGTCCACCAGCGCCAGGGCTTCCTCGGTATCCGCCAGGATATGGTCTGCGATTCCCTTGACCAGCGCGTGTTGCAGGCGTTCGTCGACGGGCCAGTCCCGCCATTCGGCGAGCGCCGCCTGGCTTTCCTTGTCCTGCGCGCGATAGCCATCGGCGATCGCGAGCAGGCGTTCGGTGGCGCCCGCGTCGCGATTCAGCACCACGTCCTCGACCGCCGCACGCAAGGCTTGCGGAATATCCTCATAGATCGCGAGCTGCCCGGCATTGACGATACCCATATCCATGCCCGAGCGGATCGCGTGATAAAGAAACACGGCGTGAATCGCTTCGCGCATCGGATTATTGCCGCGGAACGAAAATGAAACATTGGAGAGGCCGCCCGATACCAGCGCACCGGGCAGCTTTTGTTTGATCGCTGCGGTGGCTTCGATGAACGCGAGGCCGAAATGATTGTGCTCGGGCATGCCGGTCGCGAGCGCGAAAATATTGGGGTCGAAGATGATGTCTTCGGTCTCGAAGCCGAGTCGATCGACCAGCAAGGCATAGGCGCGGCTGCAGATTTCGATGCGGCGTTCGACGCTGTCGGCTTGGCCCTGCTCGTCGAAGGCCATCACCACGACCGCGGCGCCGTAGCGCTTGCACAATCCTGCCTGGCGTAGAAATTCCTCTTCGCCGGCCTTGAGGCTGATCGAATTGACCACCGATTTCCCCTGAACGCATTGCAGCCCGGCCTCGATTACTTCCCACCGCGACGAATCGATCATTATCGGCACCCGTGAAATATCGGGTTCGGCCGCAATCAGGTTCAGAAAGTGGCGCATTTCATCGCGCGATTCGAGCAAACCTTCATCCATATTGATATCGATGATCTGGGCCCCGTTTTCGACTTGCTGGCGCGCGATACCAAGCGCTTCTTCGTACTTGCGCTCGACGATAAGACGTTTGAAGACGGCCGAACCGGTGACATTGCAACGCTCGCCGACGTTGACGAATAGCGAGTCCGCAGTGATGCTGAAAGGTTCCAGACCTGACAGGTGACAACCCGGTCTGGCGGTCGGCGGCAGGCGCACCGGGACGCCGTCGACCGCGGCCCGTAGCGCACGGATATGCTCGGGGGTCGTGCCGCAGCATCCGCCGACGATGTTAACCAACCCCGCTTGCGCCCATTCGCCGATATGCGCTGCCATTGTCTCGGCGCTTTCGTCATAACCGCCGAATTCGTTCGGCAGCCCGGCGTTTGGATGCGCGCTGACATAACAGCCCGCGATAGCGGCCAGGGTGTCGATGTATTGCCGCAGTTCGGTCGGGCCGAGCGCGCAATTCAATCCCACCGCGAGCGGCCTGGCGTGACGAATCGAATGCCAGAAGGCTTCGCAGGTTTGTCCCGAAAGCGTGCGCCCGGAGGCGTCGGTAATCGTGCCGGAAATGATTACCGGCAGTCGCCGGCCGAGCTGCTCGAACAGAGTCTCGATGGCAAAGATTGCGGCGCGCGCGTTCAGGGTATCGAACACGGTTTCGAGTAACAACAAATCGACGCCGCCGTCGATCAGTGCCTGCGCCGCTTCTGAATAGGCGTTGGCCAGTTGTTCGAAATCCACGTTGCGATAGCCTGGATCGTTCACCTCGGGCGACAGGCTCGCGGTACGGTTGGTTGGCCCGAGTACGCCGGCCACCCAGCGCGGTTGCCGCGGATTGTTTGCATTAAAGCGGTCCACCGCGGCGCGCGCCAGGCGTGCCGAGGCCTGGTTGAGTTCCACCACCAGGGATTCCATTTGATAGTCCGCGAGCGCAATACGGGTGGAATTGAAACTATTGGTTTCTATGATATCTGCGCCTGCGTCGAGGTAGGCTTCGTGGATGGACTGAATAATATCGGGGCGGGTCAGGGATAACAGATCGTTGTTACCGCGCAACTCGATCGGCCAGTCACTGAAACGCTCGCCGCGATAATCTTCTTCTTTGAGTTCCCGCGCCTGAATCATCGTGCCCATTGCGCCGTCCAGCAACAGGATGCGCTGCTTTAGTGTCTCATTGATTTCGTTATTTTCCATTTGACTTTATTTCGTTATTTTCCATTTGACTTTTTTTAAATTGTGATTAACATATAAAGATATCTTTATATCATTATTTGGATAGAATGCAAACATTTGGATAAAATGCAAACATTGGAATTTGGATAAAATGCAAACATTGGAATTTGGATAAAATGCAAACATTGGAATTATTTGGATAAAATGCAAACATTGGAATTTGGATAAAATGCAAACATTGGATGCTTTACTGGTTGGATTACGCGCTGCGGGTGAACATACCCGGCTGCGTATACTGGCGCTCTGCGCGCGCGGCGAATTCAGCGTTTCCGAACTGGTGAAGATTCTGGGTCAAAGCCAGCCGCGCGTATCGCGCCATCTGAAAGTCATGGTCGAAGCCGGTTTGCTGGAGCGTCTGCCCGAGGGCGCGCAGGTATTTTTCCGGGTGTCCGACAATGCCGCTGTTTCCGGACTGGCGCAGGCCTTGGTCGAACTGATTCCGGAATCCGATGCCGGGCTCAATCGTGATTTTTCGCGTATGCAGCAGGTGCGCGATGCGCGCGCCAAACAGGCCCAGGACTATTTTCACACGGTGGCGCAATCCTGGGATACCATCCGTTCGCTCTACGTACCGCAACAACAGGTCGAAACCAAACTGCTCGAGATCCTGGGTGACGAGCCGGTGCGGGAACTGCTCGATATCGGTACCGGCACCGGCCGGATCCTGGAAGTTCTGGCGCCGCGCGTGAGCCGCGGCGTCGGCATCGATCTCAGCAAGCGCATGCTTGCGGTGGCGCGTAGCGCTATCGAAAGCAAGGGATTGACGAATATTCACGTGCGCAAGGGCGACATGTATCAATTGCCGCTGGAGGACGCCAGTGTCGACCTGGCAGTACTGCACATGGTATTGCATTACAGTGACGATCCGCTCGAGGCGATTCGCGAGGCGGCTCGGGTATTGCGTCCGCGCGGCAGGTTGGTGGTGGTTGATTTTGCCGCCCATACCGAGGAAAAATTACGCAAAGAATTTCAGCATCACCGGCTGGGATTTACCGATAGCGAAATTCGCCAGTGTTTCAAATCCGCCGGTTTGAGCAGTTACCAGAAGGCGGAACAACTGGTGGGTGATCCGCTCACGGTTAAATTCTGGCAGGCGCAGCAACGCCAAAAGCTACATGCACTCAAGCAGGCCGCCGAGGCCTGAATTCACGGTGACGCTCATGAAAACCAAGCAGAGCATAGACTTTTCTTACGAATTTTTCCCTCCCCGCAGCGAACAAATGCAACGCCGCCTGTGGCGCGCAGTCGGCCAGCTGGAGCGTCTCAGGCCCTTGTTTTTCTCGATGACCTACGGTGCCCTGGGCAGCGCTCAGGAAGTCAGCATAGGCTCCGCAATCTCGATGCATCGAGATTCCCCGGTGCCGGTGGCTGCCCATCTGACCTGCAGTAATGCCGGGCGGGAGCAGGTGCTGGCTGTGGCACGTCAGTATTACGATGCCGGAATCCGGCGTTTTGTGGCATTACGCGGCGACGCGGTCGAGCAGGTAACGCCGGCGCTCGATGCTTACCGGTCGGTAGTGGAATTGATCGAAGATTTGCGCGCCCTCGGGGAGGTCGATATCAGCGTTGCCGCCTATCCCGAGACCCATCCCCTGGCGAGCAATGCCGTGGCGGATTTACTGCGGCTGCGGGACAAACTCGATGCCGGCGCGCAGCGCGCGATTAGCCAGTACTTTTTCGATGCCGATAGTTTTTTGCGATTCCGCGATCGCGCGCAGCGCGTCGGTATCGATAAACCGATCATTCCCGGAATTTTGCCGATTCACGATCTGGAAAAGGTCAGGGTTTTCAGTGAGCGCTGTGGGGCCACCGTCCCCGGCAGTTATGGAGCCCTGTTTGCGAAAGTAGAGCATAAGCCCGAGGCGCGGTATCGGCTGGCGCTTGATTTGTCGGTCGAGCTTTGTGAAACGCTCAGTCGAGAGGGTGTCGACAGTTTTCACCTTTATACCCTGAATCAAACCGACATGTGCCTCGACATCAGCATGGCGCTTGGCGCCTCGCTGCAGGCCCCGCTGGAAACTTCAGCCGCATAGCCGCCGGGTCAAAAGTTTAAGGGGGCGGGTGCAAGCGCGGCCCCACCGTGATCTGCCGAGTATTTTGTTCAGATATTATTCGGCTAGCAGGATGATTGGGAAGATATTATCGCTCGCCCTGTTTTTTACCTGAACACCTGGCGTTATTCCTTCTGGGTGCAATATGCGGGTTAATAGCTTCTATCTACCGCGTAGTCGGCGAGAAACAGCAACGCCCTTTTATACTCGCTATCGTTTAACTCGGCAATACTCTGTTTTGCCATTGCCGCCTGTGATTGCGCTTGCTCGATGGTGTACTGCAATGCGCCGGTATCGGTTATTGCCTGGTTGATTTCATCGAAACGCTCGGCCTTGCCGGACTCAATCGCCTCGCGGATCAAGTTGCGCTGGTCGGCGTTACCGATTTCCAGCGCGCGGATCAGAGGTAGCGTCGGCTTGCCCTCGGCCAAATCATCGCCCACGTTTTTGCCCAAATCCTCGCTGTTCGCGGAATAGTCCAGGCTGTCGTCGATCAGTTGAAACGCGATGCCAAGATGCCGGCCGTAAGCCTGCAGCGCGGCTTCCTGCGCGGCATCGACCTTGCCCAGAATCGCGCCGATACGCACCGCCGCCTCGAACAGGCAGGCGGTTTTGGCATAGATGACATCCTGGTATCTGGCTTCGCTGGTATTCGGGTCCCTGATGTTGAGCAATTGCAGGACTTCACCCTGAGCGATGGTGTTGGTGGTGTTCGCCAGCAGATCCATGATCGTCATGGATCCGGCACGCACCATCATCTGGAAGGCGCGAGAGTAGAGATAATCGCCCACCAGCACCGCGGCTTCGTTGCCCCAGATAGTGCTTGCGGTTTGTTGGCCGCGACGCATGTCGGAGTCATCGACGACATCGTCATGCAACAGCGTCGCCGTATGAATAAACTCGACTACCGCGGCGAGCAGTGCATCGTATTCTCCCCGGTAGTGGCAGGCTCGGGCCGCAAGAATGACAAGCATCGGACGCAGGCGCTTGCCGCCGCTCAGGATAATATGCTGGCTGAGTTGATTGATCAGCACCACCTCGGAGGCGAGATTGTCGGTGATCACCTGATTCACCCGCAGCATATCGCCGTCGGTCAGGGTTTTGAGGTCGGCCTGAGTGAAGGTTTGATCGGGGGTTGCGGCAGCTCCAGACATAATATGCAGTATCGCAAAGTCACTGCCCGCGATCTAGCCCGAATCTAAAGGCTAGCCCTCGGGCTGGCAACTGGATAGGCACCGGTTACAGGGATTGGTAATAATCGATCAGGATCTCCGCCACTTCCGGTCGTGAAAATTCCTTGGGGGGCGCAATTCCCTGGCCCAGCATTTCGCGCACTTTAGTCCCCGATAACAACACGAAGTCTTCTTTGCTGTGATCGGGCGCCTCGTTCATCATCACCACGCGGTTCAGTTTTTTTGACCAGGCGGTGTGGTCGGCGCGGAAGATTTCGATTTCGAGGGCACCGTCGGGCACCTCGTTGTCGAAGATGGTTTGGGCGTCGAAAGCGCCGTAATAGTCGCCCACGCCGGCGTGATCGCGTCCGATGATAAAATGGCTGGCCCCCATGTTTTGGCGAAAATAGGCATGTAGCACGGCCTCGCGCGGACCGGCATAAAGCATGTCGAAGCCGTATCCGGTGACGATTGCACTGTTTTCCGGGAAGTAGAGTCTCACCATGGTGCGAATCGCGTCATCGCGCACCTCCGCAGGAATGTCGCCTGGTTTGAGTTTACCGAGCAGCATATGTATCACGAGGCCGTCGCAGTTCAGGCGATTCATCGCCATGTGGCAAAGCTCTTCGTGAGCGAGGTGCATGGGGTTGCGGGTCTGGAAAGCAACCACGCGTTTCCAGCCACGTTGTTCGATTTCACTACGGATTTGCACCGCGGTACGGAAGGTGTCGGGGAAATCGGTATCGAAATAGCTGAAGTTAAGTACTTGAATCGGGCCGCTGACGGCATAGCGTCCGTGGCCGTTGAAGGCCGCCACGCCGGGATGCTCGTGGTCGAGCGTGCGATAAACCTTTTCGGTCATCATCGCCATTTGCTCATCGTTGACGATTTCGATGTCGTCGACTTGCTGGATTGCTATTACCGGATTGCCGTCGACATTGGGATCACGTAGCGCGATACGTTCGGCGCCCTCGATATCGACACTGGACTCGACCAGATTCAGGATCGGCACCGGGAAAAAACGACCGTCACGCATATGCATGTTATCGGCGCAACTAAGCGCGTCGGCCAGGTTCATGTATCCTTGCAGCGGAGTAAAATAACCGCCGCCCAGCATGACGGCGTTGGCGGCTGCGGCGGAGCTGATTTCCACCGCCGGCAAGCGCGCCGCTTCTTCGAGCAAGCGATTGCGTTCATTGTCATCGTAAACGTAGAGCGGCGTGAGATGGTCCGAACCGATGGGTTTTGTCATGTCGATCCCAGAATCTTGAGTTAACGGCAATGTATCCCGTGCCACCGATCTTCGCAATCGAATCTCGTTTTGCGTACATAGACAGGCTTTATCCCCAAAATTGCGATGGTTATTTTGCCTCCGGGTAACCTGCAAGCGCCGTATGACGGTTAGCCTGCTTGCGTCGATTCGGCTGCTCCGACTAGACCAGTACGGGTGAGCGCCGCGCCGGCGGTTTACTCAAATCTCGGGCAAGCAGGCATCGAGGGCGATTTCGAGCCGTTCGAGACGCCGTAAAATTGCGCTGGAATCGAGCCCGGTGCCAGTGAGCGCGGTGATACCGATAATATCGATCCGGTACTTGCTGGCGAGACTAACGGCCAGCGGTGCCGGCGTCGGCTCGAGCGTCAACAGACAGGCGGCCGGCTTTTGGCGCAGCCAGTTTTCGATTCGATTGAGATCCTTGAGACCGCCGAGCGCGGCGTGATGATCCTGAATCGACACGATTTCGAAGTGGTCGAAATCGGCCGCGAAGTGGGCCAGGAAACCATGATCCGTCAACAGCCTCAAACCGGAATTCCGCCAGCGTTTGCGCATCCGTTCGCGCCAGTTCGCGACCGCCTGCATCAAGAGGGTTGCGTTTTGCTGATAATGTGACTGATTTGCCGGGTCGAGCTCCGCCAGAGTCTGCGCCAGGATTGCGATGCTTTTTTGCAGCAGTCTCGGTGAATACCAGATATGCCCGTCGTTATCGCCGACGCCGAGTGCCGGTAAGAGTTCCAACCCGCGGGTCGTCGCCGGCAAAATTTTGGTTATTCGATTGAATCCCGCCTCGAAATGACGATCGATCCAGATAACCAGATCGGCCCGTTGCAGGCGCTGCATATGCGAGGGTTTGAAGGCGAAGTGGTGTGTCGATTGGTGATTTTCGATAATTAATTGCGGGGTGGCGATGCCTGCCATTAATTCGCCGGCGATTTCCTGCAGTGGCGCAATCGACGCCACCACCCGCGGTGCGGCCGCCAGCATCGCGGGGTGTAGGCATAATAAAATCAGGAGCAGTCGCATCGATATAGTCGGGCCGGGGGAGTGGACAAAAAATTGATACGTTATAATATAACACAATGTCTGAAAAATCCCGATCCCCGGAAATCGTGTTTCGCAAACATGACCACCGCCGCTGTCAGCGACAGCTGTTGTCCGCGGCTACCCGGGTGTGCGCCGAGCGCCAGCTGCGCTTGACTTCGCGCCGACTGCAGGTGCTCGAGATTTTACTTGCCAGCCATCAACTGATGGGCGCCTACGATATCCTGGCCGAATTGAACCGAACCGCCGGCCAGGAACAAATTGCACCACCGATTGTTTACCGCGCGCTCGAGTTCCTGATGACCGAAGGCTTGATCCATCGCATCGAAAGTAGAAACGCGTATATTTCCTGTATCCATCCAGGGCATAGTTGCGGCGCGCAGTTTCTGATTTGTCGTGACTGCGATCAGGTTGCCGAGCTCGAGGGTCGCGACAATGACTTGCTGGCCGAAGCCGACAGCCTCGGATTCGCGGTCGATCACTCGGTGGTCGAAATCACCGGGATTTGTGCGCAGTGTCAGAAACATGCCGGATGAAATGCTGCGGGTGAGTGATCTCAGCTACACGCTGGGAGGACGCCGCATACTCGATCGCCTCTGCTTCGAGCTCAAACCGGCGCAGATCACAACGATTATCGGTCCCAACGGTGCCGGTAAGTCAACGCTTGCCAACCTGGTAACCGGGTTGATCACCGGGTTCGAGGGAAAAATCGAGCGCCGGCCCGGCCTGCGAATCGGCTATCTGCCGCAAAAAGTTTATGTCAATACGCTAATGCCACTCAGCGTGGAGCGTTTATTACAACTCACCCGCAGCGCTAGCGCCGGCGAAATCGATCACGCCCTGGCGCAAACCGAGGTCGATGCATTAAAGCATCGCCAGGTGCGCTCGCTGTCCGAAGGCGAACTAAAGCGCGTACTGCTGGCGCGAACCACGCTCGGTCAGCCCGACCTGATCGTACTCGACGAACCTACCTCGGGTGTCGACGTTAGCGGCGAAATCAGGATGTACGAATTGATCGGCGAGCTGCGTTCGCAACTGCAGTGCGCAGTGCTGCTGGTGTCGCATAATCTGCACCTGGTAATGTCGCAAACCGATCAAGTGCTGTGCTTGAATCAGCATCTCTGTTGTTCCGGAAGGCCGGAATCGGTGAGCCAACACCCCGAATATCTCGCGTTGTTTGGCCAACAGGCAGCGGACTCGATTGCGATTTACAGCCATCGTCACGACCACGTGCACGATTTGGCGGGCGATCACGGTGAGCAGCAGCATGACTGAATGGCTCGACGACTTTCTGCTGCGCAGCATTTTTGCGGGGTTGATCATGGTTACGATCGCAGCGCCAATGGGTTGCCTCATGGTATGGCAGCGGTTGGCGTTTCTGAGCGATACCCTGGGGCACGCCGCCGTTTTGGGCGTCGGCCTCGGATTAATGCTCGAGCTAATGCCGATATTCGGCGTGCTCGCGGTGGCGTTGCTTATCGTGTTTTCGCTGAGCCGGGTCAGCAGTTTCAATTCGGCGCTGTCGGAAACCACGCTGGCGATCATATCCCATACCGGCCTCGCCGGCGGGATTCTCATGGTCGGCATGCTGCCGTCGCAGACGGTTAATCTCGAAGGAATCCTGTTTGGCGACTTGTTGGCTACCACGCGCGGCGATCTGTTGACCTTGTTGTTGACAACTGCGCTGTTGTTGGTCGTTTTACTGCGTCACTGGCGCGCTTTCGTCGCGCTATCGGTGAGTCGGGAAATCGCCCAGGCCGAGGGAATGGAGGTACGCAAGCTCCAGTTTCTGATGTACGCCATGATCGCGTTGTTGGTGGCGGTGATGATGAAAGTTATGGGCGTGTTGCTGATTGCCGCAATGCTGGTAATCCCGACCACCAGCGCGCGCTTGTTTAGCCAAAGCCCCGAACAAATGGTCGCGCTTAGTGCCTGTTACGGACTCGTCGCGCTTGCCGGCGGTATCAGCGGTTCCTATCATTTCGACTGGCAAACCGGCCCCGCCATCGTCGTCACCGCCACCGCGCTGCTGTTGCTTACGCTCGCGATTACGCGGCTTACCGGTGCCCGATCTGAAGGAAATCGAGGGCCGTAATTATCCATTTCAGGCATTACCGGGCGCGAATGCCGTGAATAGGTCGCGAACCCAAATTCATAATCTATACTCAGCTGCAGAGATTATTTTTAGCGAGTTAACCAATGCAGCCCACTTCGAATATCCTGGCAATGCTAGCCCTGTCGCTCATGCTTTCCAGCCCGGTTCAGGCCGATGTTATCGGTTTCAGAATCGGCGCGGACTACTGGGCACCCGACATTTCGGGTGAATTCAATAGCGAGGGCGCCACCGTGGTCGATGTATCGGACGACCTCGGCCTCGACGATCCTTCCAATTCATCCCTGATGATAAGCCTCGAGCACCCGATACCATTTTTACCGAATTTCAGGTATCAAAGCGTCGATCTCGATAGTTCGGGCCGCGAAACCCTGACTCGGTCTGTTACCTTCGAGGGGCAAACCTATGCCGCCAGCGAGACGCTGCGCACCAGTCTGGATTTGACGCATGATGATATCGTCCTGTATTACGAAGTCCTGGATAACTGGGTCAATCTCGATATCGGTCTCGACCTGAAACGTTTCGATGGTGAAGCGTCGCTGGTCGGTAGCACCAATACCGTCAACAGCAGCATCGATATAGACGAGACGATTCCGTTGCTTTACCTCTCCGCCAGGTTTGATTTGCCGTTTAGCGGGCTATATCTTGGGGTCGACCTCAGCAGCCTCAGCAGTGGCGATAACGGTGTCGAAGATACGACTATCAAGCTGGGTTACGAGACAGAAAGCGGCTTTGGTCTAGAAGGCGGGATACGCCGGTTTGCGCTGGAGCTGGACGACGCCGATGACCTCGAGACCGACCTGGAGTACGACGGCGCTTACCTCAACGGCTTTTTTCACTTCTAATCCCGCGCCGGGATATCATTTGCTGCCATTCGGGGTCGGTAGCAAGGCCTGGAGAAGAACGAGCTCAGGCTGCAGGTTGGCGCTCGATATTCAGGATTTGTAGCAATTACAAGGTCAATTCGGCAGGCGCCGGCGGTCCCGGCGGCCGGCGGCGCATGGAATCCTGGAAATAAATATAGTAACTTTAATCCTTGAATCAAACGCTTAAAGGCATTGACGGGCCTCGCGGCAGCCGCTAGAATTCGCCACCTTTTTCAGTATTGCATCGGAGTAACACATGTACGCTGTCATCGCCACCGGCGGAAAACAGTACAAGGTAACCAAGGGTGAAACCCTGCGCGTAGAAAAGCTCGCCGGCGACGAAGGTTCGACCGTCAAGCTCGATAACGTGTTGATGGTTGCCGACGGCGACCAGGTTTCGGTGGGAACCCCGACGCTCGACAAGGCAAGCGTAACTGCAAAAATTACCGCGCACGGCCGTGGCGACAAGGTGGAAATCGTCAAATTCCGCCGTCGCAAGCATTCGCGCCGTCAGATGGGCCATCGCCAGAGCTTTACTGAAATCGAAGTCACCGATATCAAGGCATAGGATTTAGACAATGGCACATAAAAAGGCAGCGGGCAGTACCCGCAACGGACGCGATTCGGAATCCAAACGCCTGGGCGTCAAGAAATTCGGCGGTGAAGCGGTGATCCCGGGAAATATCCTGGTGCGTCAGCGCGGCACTAAATTCCACCCCGGCGACAATGTCGGCTGCGGTAAGGATCATACGCTCTACGCCAAGGCTGCAGGCAAGGTCGAATTCAAGGTCAAAGGGCGCTACAACCGCACCTTTATCAGCGTAGTCAGCTAACACCCCGTACCCGAAACGAACCCCGCCACTAAATGGCTCGCCATTTAGTGGCGGGGTTTTTTATTTCCGGATGGTATGATCCCGCGATGAAATTTATCGATGAAGCCAATATTTTCGTAAAAGCCGGCGATGGCGGTAACGGCATCGTCAGTTTTCGACGCGAAAAGTATATCCCCATGGGTGGTCCCGACGGCGGCGACGGCGGCGACGGCGGCTCGGTATACGTGGTGGGTACGAAAGATTTGAATACGCTTTCCGATTTTCGCCATACCCGTCGCTTTGTCGCCGAGCGCGGCGCCAACGGACAGGGCAAGAATAAAACCGGCGCCAAGGGTGAGGATGTCGTTATCGAACTTCCGCTGGGTACGATTGTAGCGACGCTCGACCAAGGCGAAATAATCGCGGATGTGGCTTCCGAGTCCGAAGCGGTGTTGATCGCGCGGGGCGGTTTCCACGGCCTCGGCAACACGCGTTACAAGAGTTCGACCAACCGTGCACCGCGGCAATGCAGCACCGGCAGCAAGGGCGAACAGTTCGACCTCAGGCTCGAACTCAAGGTCATCGCCGATGTCGGTTTGCTGGGTATGCCCAACGCCGGCAAATCGACTTTCATTCGTTCGGTATCCGCCGCCCGTCCCAAGGTTGCCGATTACCCTTTCACCACGCTGCACCCGAATCTGGGCGTGGTCAGCGTCGCCCGGCATCGTAGTTTCGTCGTCGCCGATATTCCCGGGCTGATCGAGGGTGCCGCCGATGGCGTCGGCCTCGGCATCCAGTTTCTGAAACACTTGCAGCGTACCCGACTATTGTTGCATATAATCGACGTCATGCCCGATGAGCACGCCGATTCCGCCGTGGATTCGGCACGCAAGATTCTATTTGAGTTGCGACGCTATGATGAATCGCTGTTCCGCAAACCGCGCTGGTTGGTACTGAACAAACTCGATCTGGTGCCCGCCGATCAGCGCCAGGGTCTTATCGACGAAATTACCGCCGGGCTGGATTGGTCGGGCCCGGTGTATGCGATCAGCGCGCTCGACAAGCAGGGTGTCGATCCGCTTTGCCATGACATTATGAGCTTTCTCGAAGATCATGAATCGCTATAAAAAAGTCGTCGTCAAGATCGGCTCGGCGCTGATCACCGCGGGCGGCCGGGGTCTCGACCGCGGCGTGATTACCGCCTGGGCGGAACAAATGGCGCAACTGCGCGCCGCCGGCGTCGAGGTGGTGCTGGTTTCGTCGGGCTCGATCGCCGAAGGGATTTCCCGCTTGGGTTTGAAATCCCGACCGCGCAATATATCGGAGCTACAGGCCACCGCCGCGGTCGGGCAAATGGGTTTGGTGCAAGCCTACGAAGCCTGTTTCAAGGTGCATGATCTCCACAGCGCGCAAATCCTGCTAACTTACGCCGACCTTTCCAACCGTCAGCGTTACCTCAATGCACGCAGTACCCTGCGGAGGCTGTTGCGCTATGGAACCATCCCGGTAGTTAATGAAAACGACAGCGTTTCCAACGAGGAAATCCGCTTCGGCGACAACGATACATTGAGCGCCATGGTGGCCAATTTGATCGAAGCCGACCTGCTGATCATACTTACCGATCAGCAGGGATTGTTCGATGCCGACCCGGTCGAAAACCCCGCGGCGAAACTGATAGAAAACGCCGACGCGCGTGATCCGAAACTGGCCGAATACGCAGGCCCTAGCAGCAGCGAACTCGGGCGCGGTGGGATGCAAACCAAGGTTAGTGCAGCCCGGCTTGCGGCCCGTTCCGGCACGCATACGGCAATTGTTTCCGGCCAGCTCGAAAACGTAATTGTACGGGTAGTGCAGGGCGAATCACTGGGCAGTTTTCTGGAAGCGAGCGAAGGTCATCTGGCGGCGCGCAAGCAATGGTTGGCCGGGCATATGCGCTGCGCCGGCGAACTTTGTCTCGACGACGGTGCGGTCAACGTTTTGTTGAATCGCAATGCATCCTTGTTACCGATCGGGGTCAAGCGCGTCAACGGCGTGTTCGATCGCGGCGAAGTGGTCGCCTGTCTCGCCCCGGACGGCGCCGAGATTGCGCGTGGACTGGTCAATTACCCCTCCGATGAATGCAAGCGGATAATCGGCAAGGACAGTCGGCAGATTCCGGAAATCCTCGGCTATCAGGACGATCCGGAGCTGATTAATCGAGAAAATCTGATTCTGATGACGAGCTAGTCCATGAGTAAACGAGTTATCGCTTTTGCCGCCAGCAGCAGTCGCCGCTCGATCAACAAGCAGTTGGTCAACTATGCCGCCGGATTACTGGTGGAGGCGCAGGTCGAACTACTCGACCTCAACGACTTCGAGCTGCCGCTATTTAGCGTCGACCGCGAGGACGAACTGGGTCGGCCGCCAGCGGCGTTGGCCTTTTTGCAAAAAATCAGCGACAGCGATGGCATCATCATTTCGTTTGCCGAACACAATGGCGCTTATAGCGCAGCTTATAAGAATCTGTATGACTGGATATCGCGCATCCGGCCTAAGGTTTATCAGGGCAAGCCCATGGTGTTGTTGGCGACCTCGCCCGGCGGTCGCGGAGGCCAATCGGTGCTGGAGCTTGCCTCGAGTCAAATTCCGCGGTTTGGCGGCTTGGTCAAAGCCAGCGTTTCGTTGCCGTCGTTTATGGATAATTTCGATCTCGAAACCGGCAGGGTGCACGATCCCGAATTCGCGCGCCGGATCGAGGCGGCGGTCAAGCGCCTGTTTGCCGAATGAGCGATCGGGCGACCATACTGTTCATTCCCCATGGCGGCGGTCCGCTGCCGTTGTTGGAGGAACCCGGTCATGCCGGCCTCAACCGGTTCCTGCGTGCCTGGCCGTCGAGCATTGATAAACCGGATGCAATTGTCGTAATCAGTGCGCACTGGGAAGAACCCGTGGTTTCGATCACGGCCTCGGCCGCGCCGCCCTTATTGTTCGACTACCATGGTTTTCCGCCTGAAACCTACGAATATCAATATGCGGCAGCCGGCGACCCCGCGCTGGCCGAACGCGTGCAAGGCTTACTGCAGCAGGCGGGTATCGACTCCAAGCTCGAACTCGAGCGCGGCTTCGATCATGGCATGTTTGTGCCGTTGATGCTGATGTACCCCGAGGCCGATATCCCCTGCATCCAGATTTCGCTGCTGGCCGGGCTGGAAGCCGGCGAACATATTCGAATCGGCCGCGCGCTGGCCGGGCTGAAAAGCGATAATCTGTTGATTTTGGGTTCGGGCTTCTCGTTTCACAATATGCAGGCGCTGATGAATAAACGCGACGAATCGCTCGACTCGCGCAACCAGGCCTTCGAAAACTGGCTGGCGCAGACCTGCAGTGGGCCCGGGTTGTCCGCGGCCGAACGCGAACAGCGACTGGTTAACTGGGAACTCGCGCCGCAGGCGCGTTACTGTCATCCGCGCGAAGAGCATTTGCTGCCGCTGCAGGTGTGCTGCGGCGTCGCCCAGGGCGCGGCGGCAACCAAGGTGTTCCAGCAACCGGTCGCAGGATTCATCGCCAGCGCTTATCAGTGGAGTTAGTAATTATCCTGCTGCGCCATTTCGGCGGCCTGCACCGGCACCAGCGCGGTTTCGCTGCGCCGAACCCGGCGCTCCCGGTACCAGATATACAGGCTGCTGGAAATCAACACCAGTACACCCAGGATAGTCGTCGGCCCCGGCACCTCGTTCCAGAATAGAAAACCGAATATCACAGCCCACAAGATATAGGTAAACTCGAAGGGTGCTATCGCGCTGGCCTCGGACGAGCAATAGGCTTTGGACAAGCAGTAAAAACCAACCGCGGCAATTAACCCGATCACCAGCAATAAGACGATATCGATATCTCGCGGCAGGTTCCAGGCGCGCCCGAAGAAGGCGAGCGACGGGTGGGTCGATGCAACGGAAAGCAGCCCACTCAACAGCAGCAGGCTGACCAGGCCGCTGACCAGAGTGAATATCAAAATCGAGTGGTAGGCAATAGCCAGCGGGTGATCATGGTCGCCGAGGAATCGGGTAAGTATGGCTTGCGAGGCGTAGGTAAACGCCGCGATAAAGGCAAACACGACCGCCAGCGAATTGAATTCGCCGCTTGGGGATAGAATGATCAGCACCCCTAACAGGCCGATTACGACCGCGCTCCAGCGCCGGACCCCAACTTTTTCCCGCAGCAGCAGCGCCGACATGGCGGTCACGATAAGCGGCATGGTGAAGGCGATCGCGACGACTTCGGCTAGCGGCATGGCGGCGACTGCCAGGTAATAGCTGGTATAGGAAGAAAATCCGAGCAGACCGCGCGCCAGCATCAACCCGGGGCGCCGCGATCTCAAACTTATTTTTTGCGATGTAATCTTGAAAAAAATACCGAACAGGCCCAGCGCGATCAAGCCCCGGATAAAAACGATCTGCAATACCGAGTAGGTGCCGCTGAAGTGTTTGATGATGATGTCCTGGATCGAGAACAGGAACAGGCCGAAAACCAGAATAATTGCCGCGCTGGCGGCATCGGGGGTGGAAATCGTTATTTTAGCCCGCATCTTTCGGCGTCCTCACCGGCTAGGTTGCGGCATTGGGTTTCCAATACCGACTTTAGTCCCTGATTCTAGTGTCGAAGGATTATTTGAAAAGTGAATTTTTATGGTTAGTATTATCGGAAAATCCGATTGCAACTCGGAGGGAGGCAGGCTTGAAAATCGACCACATTCGTACGTTTCTGGAAATTTCCAATTGCGGTAACTTTAACCGCGCCGCGGAAAACCTGAACGTCACCCAGTCTACCGTTAGCGCAAGAGTCAAGGCGATGGAAGAGCGTTTCGGCAGGGTGCTGTTCAAGCGCGGTCATTCCGGAGTCGAGCTGACTTTCGCGGGCCAGCACTTCCGTCAGTATGCGCTCAATATCCAGCGCCTGTGGCAACAGGCGCAACAGCGAATTTCGTTGCCGGAGAGTTTTAGCCATGGCATCGGACTCGGTTCCCAGGTCAGTCTCTGGGAAAGCCTGATCCTGAAATGGATTCCGTGGATGCGGCGTAACGCTGCCGATGTGGCGATCCACGTCGAGGCGGACTATTCACCCAGCCTAATGCGGCAGCTTTCCGACGGCCTGCTCGATATTGGGGTAATGTACAACCCGCGCCATACTCCTGGCCTGGTGATCGAGGACTTGCTGGTGGAAACCCTGGTGCTGGTTGCCACGGACCGACGCGAAGTCTGTGACGGCTGGGTCGAAGATTATGTTTGGGTCGACTGGGGCGAAGAATTCCGCCGGCGCCACGGTGAGGTTTTCCCGGATATGGATACGCCGGCAATTTCGGTCGGTCTCGGTTCGCTCGGCCTCGAATATATCTTGCAAAACGGTGGTTCGGGTTACTTCCCGCTGCGCGTGGTGCAGCCTTACATCGATAGCGGCAGCTTACATCGGGTCGGCGGTGGGCCCGAGATGCAGCGACCGGCGTACATAGTGTACCCGGAATTAGCGCGCAATCAGGAGACTCTGGAACTGGCGCTCGGCGGCCTGCGTGACATCGCCAAACGCTGGGAGCAGCGTTAAACCCGGTTAACGCAACCGGCGATTCCGGTGCGACAGCCATCCCCGCGCGCGCGAATGCTAGATTTCAATCATTTCGAAATCGTCTTTGCCCATGCCGCAATCGGGACATAGCCAGTCGTCGGGCACGTCGGCCCAGCGCGTACCCGGGTTGATGCCGTCCTCGGGCCAGCCTTCGGCCTCGTTGTAAATATATCCGCAAACGATGCACTCCCAACGTTTCATCGATGACCTCAGTAATTTTGAATTAATAGGGCGTAGTGTTCGGCTACGTAACTCAGATAATCGATTTCCTTTTCGGTGAGCGGACGTTTCTGTTGCACCGGATAGCCCAGATACAGGTAGCCCGATTCGAGAATCTTGCCGGGCGGCACCAGTGAGCCCGAGCCGACAATGACATGATCTTCGATGACGGCGTTATCGGTAATAATCGATCCCATGCCGATCAGGCAGCGATTACCGATGCGGCAACCGTGCAGCAAAACTTTATGGCCGACTGTTACCTGGTCGCCGATATGCAATTCGGCGCCGTCGGGACTATAGTCGCCGCAGTGGGTAACGTGTAACACGCTGCCGTCCTGGATATTGGTATTATCGCCGATACGAATTATATTGATGTCGGCGCGAATTACGCTCAGCGGCCACACCGAGCTATTCTGACCGATGACGACATCGCCGATAACCACCGCGGATTCATCGACATAACTACCTTCGCCGATAGCCGGGGTTTTATCCTGGTAACTGCGAATCATTGTTTCGCCCTGTCTGCAGAAACGCGTATAGTAACGATTTTTTCACGGCTCGCATCGATTTTTGATGAAATCCATTCGCTTGACAATTCCCGACCTGCCGCCTGGTCTAGGCTCCAAACTGAGCCTTTACGCGCAGTTGATCCGTTTCGATAAGCCGATCGGAACCTATCTGCTGTTATGGCCGACTCTTTGGGCCTTGACCATAGCGGCCCAGGGCGCGCCCGACGGTTGGCTGTTGTTTGTGTTCGTCAGCGGCGTATTCCTGATGCGCTCGGCAGGTTGCGCGATCAATGATTATGCCGATCGCGATCTCGACCTCAACGTTGCCCGCACCCGCGAACGGCCGCTGACCAGCGGCAAGATAACAACTAGCGAGGCGCTGGCCGTGTTCGCGGTGCTGGCGCTGTTGGCGTTCTTGCTGGTGCTGAGTCTTAACCGGTTTACGATCCTGTTGTCCTTTGCGGGGATATTGCTTGCCGCCAGTTATCCCTACATGAAACGTTTTCATTATCTGCCCCAGGTGCATCTGGGGCTTGCATTCGGGTGGGCGGTGCCGATGGCGTTCGCGGCGCAAACCGAAGCTTTGCCGAAGCAGGCCTGGTTGTTGTACGTGGCGACGATACTGTGGGCGGTTGCCTACGATACCATGTACAGCATGGTCGATCGCGACGACGATCTTAAACTCGGCGTCAAGTCCACCGCGATTCTGTTCGGCGATTACGATCGGTTGTTGGTTGGACTGTTTCAGCTAATGTTCGTAATTGCCCTGGTTCTGATCGGGCTCGACCTCGGATTTTCCGCGTTTTACTATCTGGGGTTAAGCGCAGCCGCGCTACTACTGATTTTTCAGCAATTTCTGCTGGCGGATCGAGTGCCGGCGCACTGTTTCCTCGCATTTTTGAATAATCAATGGGTGGGCGCCGCTGTTTTCCTCGGCATCATAGGGCATTATTATTCGATTTAAGCGCCGACTATTCCATCGAACTGAGCAATTGCGAAATTTCGTTGGCCAGCGACTCGACCAGTTTCAGGTCCTGTCTGTCGAAAGCTCCATCTCGATGGGCCATGCTGCTGAAATCCAGGCAACCCCAGGGCTTCCCGTCAACCTCGATAGGGGCACCGAGGTAACTTGCGAGCGGTAGTGAACGATACAGCGGATGGCGCAGAGTCTGGGTAGCGTCATCGATGCTGGTTACCGCGATAATTTGCTGCAGTTCGAAGGTTTCGCGGCTATAGCTGGCGCCGAGTTCATATTTTTCACCCGGCACGTATGCCCCCGAGTTGGATTGTACCGCGACTATCTCGTAGTTATTGTTGTCGATGCGGGCCAGCACCGCCAGTGTCATCGATAGGTCGGCAAGGCCCTTTGTCAGCAGGGTATCGATCCGATCTTTATTTTGGCTAACCCGCATCAAAATGGCCAATTTCCTCCCGGTGAAGATCTATCTTAGTAGCCAGGGGGGTTAACACTAATTGAAATTTCCTATGGTGGATGCCGCAGTAAACGGGGCCGACCGGTAATTCGAAGGTGTTTTCGGACCCCAAAGTGATAAAATCGCTGATTCAGATATTTCCGCGATTGATAAAAGTAATCAATTAGTCTCATTTAACCGCTAACTACGCAAAGTTCGCCGTTTAAGTCGGATTAAAGAATCGGAATTGCCGCTCAGATCCAGACCAGGTAGACGTACAGCCAGTACAGCAGGTAGATAGTAAAAACAGCAATCACCCAGGGCCGCAGCAGCGGGCGTCGCAGGCACATGAATGACGCTGCCGCGAGCACGCCGATGAACTCCAACAGGCTTACCCATTGCCCGTGGAGGGCCGGATCCCAATAGGATATGGGGCTCGCGAAACGCCAGTCGGACAAGGGAAAAAAATGCCGGTGGGCATCGTCGTGGTGCAAGGGCAGATCGCCGAAAATATGTAACAGCATGCTGCCGAACAAGACCAGCAGCAGATACTGGCGGGTATACCAACACAGCAAAATCGCCAGCACTACCAGCGGGATCGAATTGAAACCGTCGATCCAGGCTTGCCACAGGGGGCGATGATATTCGCTCGACCAGATAACATTTTCGGGCGTTCCCAGCAATAGTTGCCAGGCGTAAAAAACCATGATTGCGAGATCGGGGATTACCGCGCCGACAATGATCGCCGCGCTGTTACGATGATTTTGATTGCGTGACAATAGCAGTAAATTGATGGCGGCGTGGGCGGGCGTGTTCATCGCGGCGGGTCGGCATACTCAAACTGCCGCAATAGCCAGTCGCAAAAAATCTGCAGGTTTTTGTCCGGCGGCTGATTTTCGCGGCACAGTAAATAGTAGCCCGACTCGGTTTTCAATGACGCGCTAACGGGTCGCACCAGCCGCCCTTGCGCAAGTAGATCGTCCACCAGATAGCGCCAACCTAAAGCCACGCCATGACCATCGCAGGCGGCTTCGATCACCAGCGGATAACTGTTGATTTGCAGCTTGCGATTGCCGAGCGGTTCGTCGATAGCGTTACCCGCCAGCCACATACGCCAGTTCATCCAGTTCCAGTGACTGTCGGCAAGATCGATCAGCTGCGCCCGCAGCAACCAGGGTACCCAGTCCCCGGTCGCCGGCGCATGGTTGTAATCCGGGCTGCAGACCGGGAATACTTCTTCGTCGAACAAGCGGAATGCCCGGAAACCGGGCCAGCTTCCGTCGCCATGCAATATCGCTACCTGTACCTCCGCTCCCAGGCTTTCGCGATAGTCGTCCGAGGCGATCAGGCGCAGCGCGACCTCCGGTAGCATAGCGGTGAGCAGGTTAATGCGCGAACTCAGCCATTGCGAGGCAAAGGATTCATCGCAGCCGATCACTAATTGCGGCGTGAACACGACGTTCTGGATATCCATGGTCGCACCGGCCAACTGTTTCAGGACTGCGGTAACGGTGTGCTGATATTCGCGTCCCTCGTTGGTGAGCTGCACGGCGCGGTGCGAACGCGTGAATAACTTCACCTGCAAACTGTCTTCGAGACTGCGAATTTGCTGACTGATGGCAGCTTGCGAAAGGTGCAGCTCTACGCCGGCCCGGGTGAAACTCAGCAGGCGTGCGGCGGCTTCGAAGGCGATTAGCGGGTCGAGTGGCGGCAGCCGTCGCTTAAACCTCTTTAAATAAGGAAATATTATCCGGTTTAGTCAAATTTTGGGCTTTAAGCGCTAAGATGCATTAGATTATATTATCCAATGCAGAAAATATAGCCGCGAAATTGGGGGATTGCGGGGATAAACCGCGGTTGTATCGGGTCTCCCCTATACCCGACTTTGGTTGTAAAAACGGGTTTTGTTCCCTGCGGCAGGCATTTGCAATAGCCGATGAGCGGCGTAATATGGCCGTTACAATGAAATTCAGGCGCTATATTCCCGATCCATGCGGTGACGACGATTCCCGTGCTGGCGCTGATGTTTGCGGTGCATTACATCCTGTTGCGCGACGAGCCGACCGATCCGGGTATCGAACTTACCACCGGGGCGCCGGCGTTTTATCAGCACTGGCAACGCCAGTTGGATGAAGGCGAATTTAATATCGATGCCGAGCTCGAACGGCTCGAACTCGACGACGCCGCGCGCGACCGGTTGATCCGTCAACTGCTGCAACAGAAAAAATATCAGCCGGCGCGCACCCAATTGCTCGAGGTCGCGGCAGCGGCCGTGGCGCAGGGCGATCAGATCCGCCTCGGCGATACGATGTTGTTACTCGGAGAAGTCGCCATCAATCAGCAGGAATTGGCGGCGGCCGAGATTTACCTGCAGGAAGCCCTTTATCTGGCAATGGAGCGGGACAATCTGATGGGCACCGCGCGCAGTTACCAACTGCTGGGTCAATTGAATATTCGCGCGCGCGAGCTGGCGCGGCAGGCATCCAACACCCATGACGACCTGTGGCAAGCGCGTAACGCGATATCGCGCGGACTTTACCAGGGCGTCCACGAAAACCTGCAACGAGTGATTCAGGAAAATCTGAAAATTCGACGTTATGGCGCCGCCGCCGACGCCTGGGAAGCGCTGGCTTCGCTGCATGACCGGGTGCATGACGACTTCCTGGCCCAACAGGCCCGCATCGAGGCGGCTAAATTGTATGCCTCGACCGGTCAAATGACCCATGTACACCGGCTCGTCGATGGCCTCGACGACAAATTGATTAGCGTCGATGATCGTGCTGATGTCGAATATCAAATACAGTCGCTATTCGATGAGCACCAGCAAGACTTGGTCAAAACCTCGCAGGCCCGGGATTATCAGATGCTTTACCATCACTACCTGCGCAAGGGCGAGGTGGAACGCGCCTGGGAGTTCAGAATCAAGTCCAGCGAAACTCTCGCCAATGCCAGCGATCGCTCGGTTTACCAGCGCCAGGCAGACGTCATTGCGGTGCTTTACAATTCCAATTTTGCGATGGATCGCGCCAAAAAGTATCTCGATAAGGCGGGCAGTGTTTATCGCGATAGCGGCGATGACGAATTGCGCGACCAGACTCGGCAAATGGAATCGCTTATCTATTAACCCGTGGATTCACTAATATGACAGCTTGCAACGGGGCTGAATTCGACGCCCGTGATCTGCGCCGCGCTTTCGGTAATTTCGCCACGGGGGTAACCATAGTCACCACGGTCGACAGGGATGGCGTCCCTCACGGTTTTACCGCCAATTCATTCTCTTCGGTATCGATCGAACCGCCGCTACTGTTGGTCAGTATCGCCAAGTCGGCCTATGGCTGCGGCATATTCACCACGGCGCGCGGTTTTGCGGTCAATATTCTGACGCAGGATCAGCGTGATCTGTCGAATCGGTTTGCACGCGCCGGTGCCGATAAGTTTATCGGCCTGGAATGGCAAGCCAGGGCGTCCGGTTCGCCGCTAATCGATGACGTGGTCGCCTGGTTCGATTGTGAACATCATGAGCAGGTCGATGCCGGCGATCACATCATCCTGATCGGCCGGGTGTTGCAATATAGTTACAACACGCATGCGCCGCTCGGTTTTTGCCGCGGCGCTTATATCTCCTTCGGCCTGACGCCGCCCATGCTGCAAATGATATCTTCTCCGGGCAGTCTCAGAGTCGGTGCGATTATCGAATCCAATGGCAAAATATTACTGGAGCGCGATCCCGACAGCAGCCAGTTGCTGCCGCCGACTTCCGACAATGTCGGTGATGCCGATATCCCGGACAGCCTACTGGGTAAACTCGCCTCCGCCGGTATCGAGGTAGACCTGCCATTTATCTACGCGGCCTATCATGAAAATTCTCGGCGCTGCGTTTATTACCTCGGAGAATTGCAATCGATTGGGGAAGCGGTCGAGACCAATCGGTTGCGTTTTTACGATTTCGATCACATCACCTGGGAAGAAATAAACGATAGCGCAACGATATCGATGCTGGAACGTTTTATTCGCGAAAAACGACTCGATAACTTCAGTACTTATGTTGGCGACCGGGAAACCGGAGAAACCCATCCTGCCTGACGCTGCTGACTTGTGTAAACAGGTCGCGGGCTTCGAAAAACTGATTAATAATCAATAATATCTGCGCCCTGGCCGGTGTCGCGTTAAGGCAATGTGAAGTCGCTGCAAAGTCAGCCCCTGTGCCGCTTAGAACCTATTCTGCGCGTTTACGGTTGCCGCTTCGGGCCGCCATCGATTGCGTGAGGAGTTTTAAATGACAGATTACGATGACGACGAGTACGAAGACGATCTGGATCTCAGCACTTTACCGGACGATGAGCTGGTAGAGCAAATGCACGACGATTTGTATAACGGCCTGAAAGAAGAAGTCGCCGAGGGCACCGATATTCTGCTGCAACGCGGCTGGGACGCCAACAAAGTACTAAACGATGCGCTGGTGGCGGGTATGACTATCGTCGGCATCGATTTCCGTGACGGAATTCTGTTTGTCCCTGAAGTATTGATGTCGGCCAACGCCATGAAAGCCGGCATGGAACTTTTGAAGCCGCTGTTGTCGCAATCCGACGAACCCACCGCCGGCAAGATGGTTATCGGTACCGTCAAGGGCGATATTCACGACATCGGCAAAAATCTGGTATGCATGATGATGGAAGGCGCCGGATTCGAAGTTGTCGATCTCGGCATCAATACCCCGGTGGAAGACTATCTGGCGGCGCTCGAACAGCACAAACCGGAAATTCTCGGGATGTCGGCCCTGCTGACCACCACCATGCCTTATATGAAGGTCGTCATAGACACCATGAAGGAGCAGGGTATTCGCGATGATTACATCATCCTGGTGGGGGGTGCGCCGTTGAATCAGGAATTTGGTGAAGCTATCGGCGCCGACGCCTATTGTCGTGACGCCGCGGTTGCCGCCGACACTGCCAAGCAACTCGTCGCCGAAAGGCGCGCGGGCTAGAGCCTGGCTGCGAGCGCCTTGCCGGAGTGATGCGACAGTATGGAAAACTCAGCTCCAATTCTGGTAATTACCTGCGCTGCGATTGCGCGTGAAGTCAATGAGTTGAAAAAGCTCGGGCAGTGGTCGCAGATGGACTTGCAGGCCATTACCGTCGACCTGCACGCCCGACCCGAGAAAATCCCGGCGGCGGTCGCGGAAAAAATCGATCAGGCGGGCGACCGCTACCAGCATATTTTTGTCGCCTATGGCGATTGCGGCACCAGCGGCGAACTCGACCGGGTGCTCGAGGAGCGCGGGGTCAAACGCCTGCCGGGCGCGCATTGTTACGACTTTCTCGCCGGGCGTGACAGTTACCAACAAATGCAGGATGAAGAGCCCGGCACTTTTTACCTGACCGATTTTCTGACGCAACATTTCGAGCGCCTGGTGATCGAAATTCTGGGTATCGATCGACATCCGGAATTACTGGAAACCTATTTTGGAAATTACACGCGGCTGGTCTATCTCGCGCAAACCGACTCCGCCGAGCTAACCGCGCAGGCGCGCGCCGCGGCCGAGCGACTCGGACTGCGTTTCGAGCGCGTTTATACCGGCATGGGGGAAATGGTGCCGGCGCTGGATGCCGCGATGCAGGAGGCCCTGTGGCGCAGTTAAAAATTGTTTACTGGCGCGATATTCCGGGCCGAGTGGTAATTCGGGAAGGCCGCAGCAGCAGGCGTCTGCGGCTGTCGAGGCGTTTCATGAAAGCGATCGAACGCGCCACCTATCGTCTCAAGAAGACCCAGCAGGATGCCATGTTCGAACCCTGGCGCGACGTCAGCCAAGCGTTTGCGGGCGATGTCGACGAACAGGCACGCCAGCTGGTGCAGCAACTGGAGCAGCACTACACGGAAGAGGTGCTTGAGACTTTAATCCGAGCCTGCGGTGTTGACGAAACCCGCGGCTTGAACTCTTAAGTGGGCCGATATGTATATATTTCGTCAATGGTCGGTAACGCATTCGCGTAAGCTCGAAAGCCTGTACCGCAACTTCGAGCCGATCTTGATCAGATTGCACCCGATCTTCAAAAAACTGGGGTACGGGCGCCTCGAGAAACCGGTGCGGGTTATCGAAAAAGCGGTCAAGGGGTTGATGTTCGACTGTCAGATGTGCGGTAAGTGCGCACTGAGTTCTACCGGCATGGCCTGTCCGATGAATTGCCCCAAATCGATTCGCAACGGCCCCTGCGGCGGGGTGCGCCTCGACGGTAACTGTGAAATAAAACCCGAAATGCGCTGTGTCTGGGTCGAGGCCTGGCGCGGTAGTCGGCAGATGCGTCATGCACAGTCGATTCAGCAAGTGCAGATCCCGGTGAATCATCTACTCAAAGACAGTTCTTCCTGGTTGCGCGTGGTGCGGCGCGAGTATGCCGCGCAAAACAGCGAGAATGCCGCATGATCGCGCCGTTCGAGTCGAATCCGGGAAACCCGTTACCGCAGATGGAAGGGCATGTATCAAGCGGGCGCTTCGAGCGGATACTGCGTTCGGGCAAATTTGCGGTCACCGCGGAACTGGCCCCGCCCGATTCGGTTTCGGCCGAAGATGTTTACCAGCGTGCGCGGCTGTTCGACGGATATGTAGACGGCATGAATGCTACCGACGGCTCGGGCGCGCACTGCCATATGTCCAGTGTCGCGATGTGCGCGCTGTTAACCGGTGTCGGTTATGCGCCGGTGTTGCAGATTTCCTGTCGCGATAAAAACCGAATCGCGATCCAGGGAGACGTACTCGGCGCGGGCGCCTTGGGGGTTTCGAATATTCTTTGTTTAAGTGGCGACGGCGTGCAGGTGGGCGATCATCCGGAAGCGAAACCGGTGTTCGATCTGGACAGCATGTCGCTGCTCGAAACCATTCGCGTCATGCGCGACGAATCGCGTTTCCTGAGCGGCCGGCCGCTGACCTCGGCGCCGCAAGTTTTTATCGGCGCTGCCGAAAACCCGAGCGCCCCCCCCTTCGATATGCGCCCCTATCGCCTGGCCAAGAAAATTGCCGCCGGCGCGCAGTTTATCCAGACGCAGTACGTGTTCGAGATCGAACACCTGCGTCAATTCATGGCCAAGTCGCGCGATCTGGGCCTGCTGGAAAAATGCTTCGTGTTGCCAGGCGTCGGCCCGCTGGCATCGGCGCGAACCGCGCTTTGGATTCGTAATAACGTGCCCGGAATCCATATTCCGGATGAGATTATCAAGCGCCTCGAAGGCGCCCGGGAACCGAAACTCGAAGGCCGTAAAATATGCGTCGAACTGATCCAGCAGATCCGCGAAATCGAAGGGGTCAGCGGCGTGCATGTTATGGCATATCGGCAGGAAGAAGCCGTTGGCGAAATAATTCAGCAATCGGGGGTGCTCGACGGCCGGGTGCCTTGGTATCCCGGTTGCGAGGTTCAATCCAATTCCGCCTGAGTGCGTAGCTCGCTATTACAGCAAACATTTAGATTTTTTGAGGATATAAAAATGACCGAAACGGTTGTCAGTTCAGCCACCAAAGAGTTAGTCATCGGCTTTGATCGCCCATTTGTCATCATCGGCGAACGCATCAATCCCACCGGCCGCAAAATCATGGCCGAGGAAATGAAAAACGGAGACTATAGCCGTGTTCAAAGCGATGCTATCGCACAGATCGAGGCAGGCGCGCATATGCTCGACGTCAATGCCGGTATTCCGCTGGCCGACGAGCCGCGCATTCTCGCAGAAGCAGTGCAGTTGGTGCAGAGCCTGACCGATGCGCCGCTCTCCATCGATTCGTCGATTATCGACGCCCTCGAAGCGGGTCTCTCCGTTTACCAGGGCAAGGCACTGGTTAACTCGGTGACCGGCGAAGACGAAAGCCTGGACCGGGTGCTACCGCTGGTCAAGAAACACGAGGCCGCGGTGGTCGCGATTTCAAATGACGAAACCGGCATTTCCGAAGACATCGACGTGCGCTACGACGTTGCCAAGAAAATTGTCGAGCGCGCCGCCGATTACGGTATTCCAGCCTGCGACGTGGTCGTCGATCCGCTGGTGATGCCGATCGGCGCGATCAATACCGCCGGACGCGAAGTGCTCAAGCTGATCCATCGGTTGCGCACCGAACTCAAGGTAAACACCACCTGCGGCGCCTCCAACATCAGTTTCGGCCTGCCCAATAGAAACGGTTTCAACGGAGCTTTTATCAGCATGGCGATCCAGGCCGGCATGACTTCCGCGATCACCAACCCGCTACATGCCGAAGTCGTTTCCGCCAGCATGGGCGCCGACGTCATGTTGGGCAAGGATCCGGATTGCGCGCGCTGGATCCGGCAGTTTCGCGAACCCGCGCCCGAAGGCGCGGCGCGCGGCACCGGCCGCCGCGGCGGACGCCGTCGTCGTCCTGCGGCTTAAGCCGTCTCGAGCGGTCGCGAATCCGTGGAACAAGAAGCCAGCGTTTTATTCATGCCTTCGGGTTTGCGTGGGCAGGTTCCGATCGGCACCACCGTGCTGCAGGCGGCGCAGCGCTTGGGCGTCGATCTGGAATCGATTTGCGGTGGTCAGGGCAAATGCCGCAAGTGCCAGGTGTTGCCGCAGCAGGGCGAATTCTCCAAACACGGCATTAACTCGCGCGCCGAACATCTTTCCGAGTTGACCGAAACCGAACTGCATCATCAATCGAAGAAGCGTCTCAAGGAGGGTCGAAGGCTGGGCTGTAACGCACGAATTCTCGGCGATCTGGTGCTGGATGTGCCGGAAGAAAGCCAGCAGCACAAGCAGCATATCGCCAAGGCGATCACCGCTTACGATATCCAGGTACAACCGGCTTTGCACCTGTATACCGTAACCCTGCCCGAGCCCGACATGCACGCGCCGATCTCCGATAAACGCCGCCTGCAGCAGGCTTTGATAAACGAGCACGAATTGCCGCTGATGGACTGTGAAATGTCGCAGTTGAGGCTATTGCAGCCGGCGCTGGAAAAGGCGAGTCGCCGGGTAACCGTTGCGGTGTACCAGTTCCAGCAAATCATCGCGGTTTGGCCGGGTGACAAAAAAGAAGTTTACGGGCTGGCGGTCGACCTCGGTTCGACCACGATCGCGGCGCAGCTGTGTAATCTGATCACCGGTGAAATCGTTGCCACCGCGGATACCATGAATCCGCAGATCCGTTTTGGTGAAGACCTGATGAGCCGGGTTTCCTATGTGATGATGAACCAGGGCGGTGACTTGGCGATGACGCAGGTTGTGCGTGAGGCCTTCAACCAGCTGGCCAAGCGCGCGGCCAAAACGGCCGGGATTCAGGTCGAGGATATTCTCGATATGACCGTGGTCGCCAACCCGATCATGCACCACCTGTTTCTGGGTATCGATCCAACCCCGCTCGGTGGTGCCCCGTTCACCTTGACCACCGATCAAACCCAGCTCTTGCGCGCCGCCGAACTCGATATCTATTTGCATCCGGAAGCGCGTATTTGCACCCTGCCGTGCATTGCCGGACATATCGGCGCCGACACCGCCGGCGTGATCCTGTCGGAACGACCGGACCTGGCCGAGGAATACGTATTGCTGGTCGATGTCGGCACCAATGCGGAAATAGTGCTTGGCAATCGAAATCGGCTGCTGGCCGCGTCGAGCCCGACCGGGCCCGCATTTGAAGGGGCGCAGATTACTGCGGGCCAGCGCGCCGCCGCCGGAGCCATCGAGCGCGTTCGCATCGACCCCGAGACGCTGGAGCCGCGCTTCCGTGTCATCGGTTGCGAGACCTGGTCCGATGCCCCCGAGTTTGCCGAAGACAGCGCCAAGGTCGGTGTCAGCGGTATCTGCGGTTCGGGCATTATCGAAGTCGTTGCCGAAATGTATCTCGCAAGCATCATCGATCGCGACGGCGTGATCGGTCCGGTCGCCGGCAAGGAGAGCGCCCGGGTGGTGCCAGACGGCCGCACCTACTCCTATGTATTGCGGGAGGGTGAACGTTCGATTCGCATCACGCAGAACGACGTGCGCGCGATCCAGCTGGCTAAGGCCGCGCTGCATGCCGGCACGCGGTTGTTAATCGATCGCATGGGTATCGACAAAGTCGATCGCATCGGCTTCGCGGGCGCATTTGGCAGCCATATCGATGTCAAATACGCGATGGTGCTCGGTCTGATCCCGGACTGTAAGCTTGAAAATGTCGGCTCTGTCGGCAACGCCGCCGGTACCGGTGCGCGCATCGCATTACTGAATTTTCCGTCGCGGATCGAGATCGGCGAGATCTTGCCCAAGGTCGAAAAAGTCGAAACCGCGATCGAACCCCGGTTCCAGGAATACTTTATCGAGGCGATGGCGATTCCGCACAAAACCGATGCCTACGAAGAGTTAGCACAAGTGGTATCGTTGCCGGCCTTGAAACCCAAGTCGGAAGCCGCGGCAAAAGGTGAGCGCAAGCGCCGCCCGCGCCGCCGCCGGCCCGCTTAGTAGATTCGCTTCTAGGAAACCTTGTCGGCCCGACCTTCGGCCGACTTCGCCTGCAGTTTACGGCGTTCGTCACGCGGCGGGATACCGAATAAGTCTCGATAACATTTACTAAAATGCGGCGCCGAGATAAAACCGCAGGCCAGTGCGATGTCGACAATCGACTTGCTGGTTTGCAGTAGCAGTAAGCGCGCGCGGTTCAAGCGCAGATTGAGATAATAGCGGGTTGGGACGCAATTTAAATGTTTTTGAAACAGGCGTTCGAGTTGGCGCCGCGAAATGCCGACGTAGCTCGACAGTTCGTCGAGGCTGATCGGCTCCTCGATATTTGCCTCCATCAAGGTTACCGCTTCGGTTAACTTGGGTTGATTCGAACCTAGCGCCAGATGCAGTGGAATGCGCTGCCGATCGTCCGAGCTGCGGATTCGTTCGCACATGAACTGCTCGGAGATGTGCGTCACCAGCTTGTTGCCGTGGCGGCTTTCAATCAATTTCAACATCATGTCCATCGTCGCCTGCCCGCCGGCACAGGTAATGCGATCGCGATCGAACAGGAACAGGTCGTCGGTAACCAGGACTTCCGGAAAATCCTCGCGCAGGCTGGCGATGTTTTCCCAATGAATGGTGCAGCGGTAACCGTCGAGCAGGCCGGCTCGGGCTAGTAGGTAACTGCCGGTACAAAGCGCTCCGAGTTTGACATTGCTGCGTTTGACGAAACGGCGCAGAGCAAATTGCATCTGTTTAGACCAGGAATCGGCGATATCGGAGCCGCCGCAGACGAATAGAATGGAAACCTCAGCGGCGTTTTCGATGCTGTTGTCGGGGGTGACTTCAAGCCCGTTACTGGCTTTTTCCGGCAGTCCATCGATGGTGTAGACGCTCCAGCGGTATAGTTCCTTGCCTGCATCTCGATTGGCCATGCGCAGGGCTTCGATGGCCGAAGAAAATGCGATCATCGAATAGTTTGGAACCTGCAAAAAACCATAATGCTCGGGTTTTGATGCGATGCTATCGTCATTCATAAGGCGGATTTAACTCTGTGCTGCACGAGTTTGATCACGCGGTGACCAATCGCCCGAAATATAGTCGCTAAACCCCGCTATTGCACGACATTTTTACCACCGGGAGCGCGCGACTATCTTGAGATAATCTCCGATTAATAGTCATTACACCTAAGCTGGAATCTTATATTCTGGTGTTTTCTCAAGGTCCCAGCTGGCGCAGGGTTGACCGGGGCGCGGGGATTGCGGTATCCGCTTGCACGGGGATGACAGGTTAGAGTGGGGCGCCTGCGGCGCCCAGGTTTTAAGTAATTGAATCAGGCATCGAATCCTTGCGTTGTTTGATAAAGTCGAGCAAGGCTTCGTCGATGGCCGGGTCTAGCGGCGGCGCTTCATACTCGCCCAGTATTTTCTTGTAGCGCCGATTACAACGTTGGGCATGATCCAGGCTACCCTCCGATTCCCACTGCTCGAAGCTGTTGTTGTCGGTAATCGGCGATAGGTAAAAAGCTTCCTTGAAATTGCGCTGGGTATGATTACAGCCAAGAAAATGCACGCCCGGTCCGACTTCCCGGATCGCATCCATGGCCTGCCCATTTTCGGAGAGATCGACGCCGCCCATCAGGATCGCCATCATCGATGCCTGGTCGGCGTCCATGATGAACTTTTCGTATCCCATCGCCAGGCCGCCTTCCATCCAGCCGGCGGTATGCAGCACGAAATTGACACCGGCCATAGCCGCCGGCAACAACGTGTTGGCGGCTTCGTAAGCGGCCTGTGCGTCCGGCAACTTGGAGCCGCACAACCCACCGCCCGAACGAAACGGGACGCCCAATCGCCGTGCCAGCGACGCCATCACGTAAAGCACCAGGGCGGGCTCCGGGGTGCCGAAGGTGGGTGCGCCCGATTGCATCGACATCGAACTGGCGAAACTACCGAAAATCATCGGTGCGCCCGGATTGACCAGCTGCACGAAAGTCATGCCGGCGAGCGCCTCGGCGAGCGATTGCGCCGCGGTACCGGCCACGGTAACCGGCGACATGGCGCCGGCCAGGATAAACGGCGTGATAATCGTGGCTTGATTGTTTTCGGCATAAACCTTGGCGGCACCCAACATGGTATCGTCGAAGGTCATCGGCGAGTTGGCGTTGATCAAGCTGGTGGCATAGGTGCGCGGCCGGCCGGTTTCCGGATCGAGATAGTTGTCGCCGGCGATAATTTTGATCATTTCGACCGTGTCCTGAGCGCGTTCGGGTGCGGTAACCGAGCCCATGAAAGCCTTGTCGGAATACTTGATATGTGCATAAAGCATATCGAGGTGGCGTTTGTTAACCGGGATGTCTACCGGTTCGCAAATGGTGCCGCCGGAATGGTGCAATCCGGGCGACGCATAAGCGAGTTTGACGAAATTCTGAAAATCCTCGATGGTGGCGTAGCGCCGGCCCTGATCGATGTCGTAGACGAACGGGCTACCGTAAGCCGGCACAAAAACGGTATTCTTACCACCGATCTGCAGATTACGCGCCGGGTTTCGGGCATGCTGGGTATATTCGGCTTGCGCCGATGCCTGGATGATCGAGCGGCATAGTCCACGCGGGAAACGCACGGTAACACCGTCGACTTCGGCGCCGCCCTGTTTCAGAATATCGAGTGCTTCGGGCATGTCGCGAAATTCGATTCCGATCTCTTCCAGTATGGTGTCGGCGTTATTTTCGATCAGCTGAAGGCCTTCTTCGTCGAGTACTTCGAAAAACGGAATTTTGCGGGTTACATAAGCTGCGCCGGCCTTTGCCGGCGCTGCCTTGCGGCGCGCTTCGCGTCCGCCACGAAGACGCCGACCTCGGCCCGGACGTTCTACTTCACTCATTATCGACTCCTGCTAATCCTGTCTCGGATTTCCCCAATTGACCGAGCCAGTATCGTTTTAGTAACTTTTTTGGGCTGGCGCGAGCGCGACCCGGAACTGTTTGCCAGCGTCATAATCGTTTTCACGGCTGCATTGTCTGGATTGGTGGATACCGCTATATTCGCTAGAATGCGAGCGCAAACCACAATAGACATTCGGAGGCCGGGTTATCAGCGATGACACCGAGCTTATCGGCATATTATTGATCGAGGGTTATCCAATCATCCCGTTCAGCTGCGTCGTCGATACCTTACGCGCGGCCAATCGTCTGTCCGGTAAAAATCTTTTTCAATGGGAATTCTATAGTCCGGGTCGAGCTCCGGTGGCGTCGTCATGCGGAATTACCTTGCCTACCAAACCCTTAAGCGAAGCAAGAAATCTGACGACTCTTTTGATCGTTGCGACCAATACTGCTCAGTATTTCGACGACGCAAGCTGCCTTAAGCGGCTCAAGGCTCTCGACCGACAGCAGGTAAATCTGGGTTCGGCAAGTTCCGGTAGCTTCATCCTCGCGCGCGCCGGCCTGCTGGACGATTGCCGCTGCACCATCCATTGGGAAAACATCCCGGTTTTCAAGGAACTTTACCCGCAACTCGAGGTTGCCTTTACGCTGTATGAAATTGATCGACGCCGTTTTACCTGTTCCGGCGGTATCGCCGCGCTCGACATGATGCTCAAGCTGATCGAAAACCAGCACGGGCGCGAGCTTGCCCAGCAAATTTCGCAACAGTTCCAGCACGACCGAATCCGTAGCGGCATCGACTCGCAGCAAATGGCGGATCGGATTGATTTGGCGATGAATGCGCCGAAGTTGATCGATGTAATCAACCTCATGGAAAACAATATCGAGCTTCCGTTAGCGCTACCTTCGATAGCCGAAAAATGCCAGCTGTCCCTGCGGCAGATCGAACGCCTGTTTCACAAGTACCGTGACGTCACGCCAAGTCAGTATTATCTGTCATTGCGACTGCTGCACGCCAAGCAGCTATTGCTCAATACCAACCGCAGCGTGATCGATATTTCGATCGCCACCGGTTTCGAAACCCAGTCTTATTTCACCGCCTGCTACCGCAGGCAGTTCGGCAGCTCGCCGCGAAATCATCGGTCGCAGGTGGCCACCGAGCGCAAGGGATAACTTGAATCAGTCCGTAACCGTATTCGGCGCCGGCATCATCTGCGGCATCAATCATACTCCGCTGAGTGCCGCGGAGGTTTATCGACTGGAGCCCGATCTGAAGCGGGTCTTCACCCGCGGTCTATTAATCGACGCATCGATGTCGCTTGGGATTGGCGTTGGGACCGATTAGCGCCGTGTTGATCGCGAACTCCATCGGCGGCGAGCGGCAGCCGTTTTCGCCCCTGGCCTGCAGTCAGGCGCGCTATCCGTAAATCGGTGGGCTATGCGGGTTAATTAAATTTGCTCAAGCTTCTGACCACGGCGGAACGACCCAGCATTTCACGGAATTTGGCAATCTCTTCGCGTTTGAACTCGGTGGCTTCCGCCAGCGCCTGTTGAAATTCGGGTGATTTCAAGATGCCGACATAGCGATCGACAACCTTGGACGGCGATTCGTAGGGGAGTTCGCAGGCGTGGTTGTACTGATTGCTGGCTTCGCCCGCGATTTCTGCGGTTGTCGGCGAGTTGTCGACCAGGTCGAAGGCCATGTGCATGCTGAAAGGCGCTTTAGTGAGGCAGCGGTGCGGAACCCCGGCGCGCACATAGAGCGCATCACCGGGACGCATATTGATTTCGTGGATTACCGGCCCTAATTGCTGCTCACTCTGCTCCTGGATACCTGCATAACGGCGCTGCTGCGGTTTGAATAGTTGCCAAGTTTTTTTGCCGGCCAACTGTACCACGAGTACATCGTCGGCATCGCAATGCCCGGCGTAGGCCTCGTTTTCCTGCTGCGAAAAGAATACCACGCTGTTGGCCATCACGCAGGGTAGAGATTCGTCCAGCCGGGCGGCGAAATCATTGACGCCGGCGTCTAGAATATCGATGCCTTCCAGCACCACGGCCGCGCCCTTATTGATTTCAGCGTTTAATCTGCCCTTGTCCATGAAATCCAGCTTGCGCCCCTGCACGGTTTTATAAAAGCAGCTTTTCTCGAGTTCGATACGCTGATCATCGAGTTTGACGTGCACCCACTCGGGGCGTAACAGCGGGTTATTGAGATGCCGCTGCAAGTCACTGACCTTGAAAAAGCTGGGATTGTTGATTACCCCGGTGCCATGGGCGAATTCCACGGGCGGGTTCTGCCGCTGCTTGAGATAAAAATCGAATAAGGTTTGAAGTTCCTTGTGCAGTTTTTGTTTCATTACGAAATCTCGTTGTCGCTATTATTAACCCGGAGGCTGGATAATACGGCGGGTCATCGGTTTACTGGAAGTGGAAGTTGGCAAATTCCCGCGGCAGCGGCGTTTTACCGAGTATCAAATCGGCCGCGCGCGCCGCGATCATTTGCGTCGGTGCGTTCAGATTGCCGCTCACCAGTTCAGGCATGACCGAGGTGTCGACCACGCGCAGCCCATCGAGGCCGTGCACCTTCAATTCGGCGTCGACGACCGAGTTTTCATCCTTACCCATGCGACAGCTGCAGGCGGGATGGTAGTCGGTTGATGCGGTCGCCCGAATCCAGTTTTCAATTTCCGTATCCGCTTTGACCTCGGGTGCCGGATTTCTGCGTTCACCACGGAAAGCGATGAACGCGGGTTGCATCACCAATTCGTTGATTTTACGAAAACCTTCGACCAGCTCGCGTAAATCCCGCGCTTCGCTCAGGTAGTTGAAACGGGCTTCAGGCCGGTCTACCGGGTTGGCCGAGGTGAGCGTTATATGACCTCGACTAGCCGGTCGCAGCTGGTCCACCTGAAGTGTGAATCCCTGCGACATAACAATTTTGCGGCCGTGGTACTGCGCCGATATCGGCGCAAAGTGATACTGCAGATTAGGGTATTCGACCTCGTCGTTGCCACGAATCAATCCCCCGGCTTCCCAGATATTAGAAGCGCCCAAGCCGGACTTGCTGGTGAGCCAGCGGGCGCCGATTTTGAGTTTGTTCCAGGGCCGGTTGGCACGATGATAGGTTATCGGCTGGGTGCAGCGCCAGGTACATTGGATTTTCAAATGGTCCTGCAGGTTACGTCCCACCGCGGGCATCTCGTGGCGCAGTTGAATATCGTGTTGTTTCAGTTCTTCGGCCGGGCCGATACCGGACAACATCAGCACCTGCGGAGATTTAATCGCGCCGCAGCACAGGATGACTTCACGGTTGGCGCGAATAACCTGTACCTTGCCCCGGTACTGGAATCTGACGCCGGTGGCCCGTTTATTTTCGAGCAGCACCTGTTCGACCAGGGCATGGGTTACCAGCTCCAGGTTGGTTCGCGCCAGTGCGGGTTGCAGATGAGCCGCGGCGGCGCTGCAGCGGCGCCCATTGCGTATGGTGCTATCGAGGCGCGCCAGACCTTCCGGTCGGTAGCCGTTGAGGTCGTCGGAACTCCCCTGGCCCGAGGTTTCACCGGCAATCAGGAAAGCATCGAATAGCGGATTCTCCAGTTTGGCGCGGGCAACGCCGAGTGGGCCCTCGCCGCCGCGCCATTCATTGGCGCCGCGTTCGGAAGTTTCGCCGGCCTTAAAGTAGGGCAGGCAATCGGCATAACTCCAACCCTTTAACCCGAGTTGCTCATGCCAGCGATCGTAGTCTTGCGGATGTCCGCGCATGTACACCATCGCGTTGATCGACGACGAACCGCCCACAACCTTGCCGCGCGGCAGTTCGATTTTTCGCTGTCCGAGCCCGGCCTCGGTTTCGGATTCGTAGTTCCAGTTGATCGACGGATCCTTGTATACGCTATGCACCCCCGCGGGAATCTGTATTAGCAGTTTGTTGTCCAGCGGCCGGCTTCGACGATTAGTACCGAGTGCACACCGCTTTCACTGAGGCGATTGGCAAGCACGCAACCGGCCGAACCGGCGCCTAGAATGATGTAGTCGTATTCGACCTGCATGGGCAGAGCATCGCAACTGTGTCGATGCAGGTCAATCCCTTATTGTCAAAATGCTTGGATGCGATTAGGGCATCGCATATGATCGCCGCTAATAACGGATTTGGTGGTTTTATATGAGCCTAAACTACGATTTCGATCAGGTGATTGATCGCAGCAATGCCACCAGCGCCAAGTGGGAAAGGTACCACGGTCGCGATATTTTGCCGATGTGGGTTGCGGATACCGATTTTGCGGTACTACCCGAAATCCAACAGGCGCTGCGGCAGCGTACGCAACATCCGGTGTTCGGTTATGGCCATACCCCAGAGCGCTTGACCGAAATACTGGTCGAACGCATGCGACGGCTGTACCTCTGGGAGATCGATCCCGACTGGCTGGTATTTTTGCCCGGTATCGTCGGTGCGCTTTACCTCGCCTGCCGCGCGACCGGCAAGGCGGGCGATGCAGTTTATCGCCCGCAAACAATCTACCCGCCGTTCGCCAAGGCACCGCAGATGAATGCGCAAGTGAGTCGGCCGATACCCATGTGCATGCGCGACCGGCGTATGATCATCGATCTCGACTGGCTCGAACAACAGCCGGTGTCTCCCGGCCGCTTGTTACTGTTATGCAATCCGCAAAACCCGGGCGGTGCGATCTACCGCGCGGCCGAATTACGCCGTCTGGCCGAGATCGTCGAACGGCAGGAGTTGCTGTTATGCTCAGACGAAATCCATTGCGATTTGATTCTGGATCGGGACAAGCAGCACATTCCGATTGCATCGCTGGGGCCCGCAATCGAACAGCGCAGTATCACCCTGATGGCGCCGAGTAAAACCTTCAATGTCGCCGGTCTCGGTTGTGCCTTTGCAATCGTACCGAACTCCAAATTGCGGGTGCATATCAAAGTCAATCCCTACATCGTTCCGCATGTCAACGTCTTGGGGCTGGCAGCGGCCGAGGCGGCCTATGAATACGGCGATGAATGGGTGCGCCAGCAATGCGAATACCTGGCCGCTAACCGGGATTACCTGAACCGGGAAATCAATCGCATACCCGGCTTGAGCCTGGGTCCGATTGAGGCGACTTACCTGGCCTGGATCGATGTGTCCGAGTTGCGGCTCGAAGATCCGATGACGTTCTTTGAAAACGCGGGCGTGGGCATGTCGCCGGGCCGGGATTTTGGCGATGAAAATTTCATGCGACTTAATTTCGGTTGCCCTCGCAGCCGCCTCGAGCAAGCGGTCGAGCGCATTCGCAAGGCCGTCGCAACCCTGTGCTGAAGTTCGCCGACGATTGTTAGCGGCCGGCTTGGCTGCATGTCGTAATTGTCTTTCCTCAAGTCGTTCTGGTGCGGCGAGAGCGGCTAGGTATCGGATATTCTTGGACGGAATCATTCCGGCCGGCGGCGCCAGGCTGCCCCGGTTTTCGAAACAGGGTAAAGGCGGATTTATCGATGGCGATTCCAACGCAGGTGAACTATCTGATTATCGGCGCAGGCATTCACGGTCTTAGCACCGCGTATCATCTGGCGCAGTTGTTGAAGGCCCGGGGTAAGGGCGATGGGCGGAATATTCTCGTGGTCGACAAGGGCGGGATTGCCGCGGGTGCCTCCGGCATTGCCTGCGGTGTGGTGCGCAACAATTATTTTCAGCCCGCAATGCGCGAGCTGATGGCGCATAGCGTCGGCGTCTGGGAGACGGATCCCGAGACTTATAGCTATCATCCGGTGGGATACATGCAGATCAGCCCGGAAAGCATGCACGAAGACGTCGCCAGTATCGCCTCACAGCAGCGGGAAATCGGTTACGAGTCGACCTTTATCGAAGGTGAGAAGGAATCCGCCGCTTACATGAAAACCCTGTTCCATGACTGGCAGGCGCGGGGCATTACTTCCGTGCTGCATGAAAAACGCGGCGGTTACGCCAACAACACCAAGGCGATGTACGCGCTTGCAACCAGGGCGGAGAACGAGGGGGTGCGGATTTTAAGTGGTTGCACCGTCACGGGTTTCAAGAGCGACTCCGCGGGCGGGGCTATCCGGGCGGTAGAAACCGACCAGGGTGAAATTACCTGTGATCAGGTGATTATCGGCGCCGGTCCCTGGGCCAAGACCGTATGGGACCTGCTGGAATTACCCAAAACCATCAGCATCAAGGCCGCTGACGGCAGCTTGCATGACAATGTGCCGATGTGGATTTACTGGTCGCTGCAGGAAGGCACCCTCGGGGTCGATCCCGAGTTGCAGAAAACCAATGACGGTAAATTCCCGCCGGTCATCCATGTCGACAGCAACGAACCTCTGTATTCGGATTTCGATGGTAGCCTGATTACCGATCAGATGTGGGGCATTTACTACAAGCCGGACTTTCATTTCGGCGGTATTCAGGGCGGCGCCGCGCCCTATGCGATCGAGACCGATCCGGATGACGTCGCGGTCGATCCCTACGGCGTCGATTCACCGGATTTTATCGTTGGCGAAGATTTCGCCCACATGTGGACCTCGGCTCTGGCGCATTGTCAGAAGCGGTTCGAGGGTCAGTTCGAATATTACAAGAATGAACCCTCGGGCGGCATCGGCTCGTTTACTCCGGACAGTTTCCCGGTATTCGACCACTTTCGTGAGAACTGTTATCTGATCGCCGATTCGAACCACGGCTACAAGATGCTCGGCGTCGGCAAACTGGTGGCCGAAGAGCTTTGCGGCCAGTCCAGTGCCTTGCTCGAACCTTTTCGCTTTTCGCGCTACGCCGAGGGTAAACTGCACCCGGTTTCCAACAGCCCATTCCCCTGGTCCTGATCTGCATACACCGCTAACGCCCGATTTAGAATAATTTTGGGTCAGAGCAAAAACTATCCGGGTTTAAATGATGGATTGAATCGTTGGCTCGTTTTTCTAATTTTTACTCTGACCCGAAATTAAAGGGTCGGCGAAGTGTGGGCGGGTGCGGTTGGCGAAGGCAACCAGGGAAAGCATTACCGGCACTTCCACCAACACACCGACCACGGTGGCGAGTGCGGCGCCCGAATTAAGGCCGAACAGGCTGATCGCGACCGCGACCGCCAGTTCAAAGAAATTGGAGGTGCCGATTAAGGCGGCCGGCGCCGCGGTGTCGAATGGCACGCGCCACAGATAGGCCCAACCGTAGGCGACGGCAAAAATGGCATAACTTTGGATCAGTAGCGGGATTGCGATCAGCGCGATTATCGTGGGCTTGTCGATGATGGTTTGCGCCTGAAATCCGAACAGTAGCACTACCGTTGCCAATAAACCCATGACCGAGAAGGGTTTGACCCGGGCGGTGAAATCGGCGATGTGCTCGTGATTACCCGTATTATCCAATAGCTTGCGCGTCACGTAACCCGCGGCCAGCGGAATAACCACATACAGGATGACCGACAGCAACAGCGTCTCCCAGGGCACGACTATATCGGTAACGCCGAGCAGCAGGGCGGCGATCGGCGCGAACGCAAACACCATGATGATGTCGTTGATGGAGACTTGCACCAGCGTATAGTTGGCGTCACCGCGCACCAGTTGGCTCCAGACAAAAACCATCGCGGTGCAGGGGGCGACACCCAGCAGGATCATGCCGGCGATGTATTCCTTGGCGGTTTGAGGGTCGACCCACCCAACGAATATATACTCGAAAAAAAGCACGCCGAGCGCCGCCATGGTAAAGGGTTTGATCAACCAATTGACGACCAGCGTAATACACAGTCCGCGCGGTTTTTTGCCGACGTCCTTGAGCGAGGCAAAATCGACATTGACCATCATCGGATAAATCATGATCCAGATAAACACCGCGACAACCAGGTTGACGCTGGCGTACTCGATACCGGCGACGTACTGGAACAGCTGCGGCAACACGACGCCGCAGCTGACGCCGGCCGCGATGCACAGCGCCACCCACAAGGATAGATAACGTTCGAATATACCCATTAACGCTTAACCGGAAAAATTTGGTTTGGGCGATATGCCGTCAACAGCAATCGGCGCCGGATTTTGCCGACTCCACCCGAGGTCTGTCGCAACAAGCCGTATTACTGTCAGGCTGCTTGATATTGTCGCTACCGTAGACCGGGCTTTCGCCAAGCGTAAGAAAGGTTTCCCAGGCGATGCTGTCGGGATCGAAAATCCAGCTTTTTTCCGAGTTGGCGTAACAGCAGGTGGTTGCGCCTGCATCGATCACCGGCGCATTTGCGGTTTTCAGGCGCGCATAAACTTCATCGAGTTCAGTGTCGTTTTCGACCTGAATGCCGAGGTGGTCCAGGCCCTTGCGCGTACCGTGCGTGGTGATTGCGAAGTTGACGCGCGGATCGTCCAGCATCCACTTGGCGTAGTCGGGCTTGACCAGACTCGGTTCGGCATCGAACAACGAGTTGTAAAAACCGATCGAAGCGTCGAGATCGGAAACCGAAATATTGACATGTAGACGTTTCATGAATTTGCTCCAGTTAGATTGTTTGGTTCGCAGCATCGGGGCAATAGGCTTTCCAGCACCGGCAGGCAGACTTCGGGTTTACCCTGGCAACAGTCTTCCATCAGGAAGCTGAACAGCGCGCGGGTACCGTCTAAATCGATGCTGTAGATAATCGATCGGCTTTCGCGCCTGGCGGTTGCCAAGCCGGCGTTAACCAGGGTCGATAAATGCGTCGACAGGGTGTTATGGGGGATCTCCAGCGCGTTTGCAATCTGACCGGCCGCCATGCCCTGGTGGCCGCAGCGCACCAGCAAGCGAAAGGCTTTTAGCCTGGATTCCTGAGAAATTGCGTTCAATGCTTTAGTGGCGGGTTTTATGTCCATATGTCGACGATATTCGACATATACGAAATTTGCAAGTTAAATTTCACCTTCGAACGGTGCCGCATCGGCAGTGCTTACGAGTCCATTCGTATTTGCGAGCAATGCGTGAAATCGTTGGCGACAAGCGGGCAAAGAAATAATAAGATCAAGCCACGACAGGCAGGTAACTCATGACACAAACCTACGATTACATCATCGTCGGCACCGGCTCGGCGGGTTGCGTGCTCGCCAACCGGCTAAGCGAAGATCCCGACACCCGGGTCGCATTGCTCGAATTCGGCGGCAGCGACAACAGCATCTTTATTCAAATGCCGACCGCGCTGTCGATTCCGATGAATATGAAGAAGTACAACTGGTTCTACGAATCCGAACCCGAGCCTTATCTCGACAACCGGCGTATGCATTGTCCGCGCGGCAAGGTACTCGGCGGTTCGTCGTCGATCAATGGCATGGTTTACGTGCGCGGTCACGCGCTCGATTTCGACGAGTGGGAAACCCAGGGTGCGCAAGACTGGGGTTATCGGCATTGCCTGCCCTATTTCAGGAAAGCCGACGATTGGGCCTTTGGCAGCGACGACTATCGATCGCAGGACGGACCGCTCGCGGTCAACAACGGCAACAATATGTTCAACCCGCTTTATCGGGCCTTCATCGAGGCCGGGGTGCAGGCCGGCTATATGAAAACCGCCGACTACAACGGGCGTCAGCAAGAAGGTTTCGGCGCGATGCATATGACGGTCAAAAACGGAGTGCGTTGGTCGACCGCGAACGCTTATCTGAAGCCGGCTCGAGATCGCCCCAATCTGGAGGTTATCACCGCTGCCTTGAGTCAACGTATTCTGCTAGACGGTAAACGCGCCACCGGCGTGGAGTTCCTACGCGACGGCGGCAAGCAGAGCTTGAACGCAACCCGCGAAGTCATCCTGAGCGCGGGGCCGATCGCGTCGCCGCATTTGTTGCAGCTGTCCGGTATCGGGCCGGCCGCGGTATTGCAGCCAGCCGGGATCGAGGTGGTGCACGACCTACCCGGGGTTGGCGAAAACCTACAGGATCACCTCGAGTTCTATTTTCAGTTCCGCTGTAATAAACCGATCACGCTCAATGCCGAACTTAGTCTGTGGCGCAAATTTCTGATCGGCAGCCGCTGGATTCTCACTCGGAAAGGGCTGGGCGCGACCAATCATTTCGAGTCCTGCGCGTTTATTCGGTCCAGGGCCGGAGTCGAATGGCCCGATATCCAGTATCATTTTTTACCCGGCGCGATGCGTTACGACGGCAACGCGGCTTTCGACGGGCATGGCTTCCAGGTGCATGTCGGTCACAATAAACCGCGCAGTCGCGGTACCGTGCGGGCGCGCACCCCGAGCGTACAAGACAAACCGGAAATCATTTTCAATTATCTGCAGCATGAGGAAGACATCGAAGCGTATCGCGCCTGTGTGCGCCTGACGCGTGAAATTATCGGCCAGGCGGCGATGGACGCTTATCGCGGGCCCGAAATTCAACCCGGTGAAGCGGTGCAGAGCGACGCCGAAATAGATGCTTTCGTGCGCAGCGCGGTTGAATCGGCCTATCATCCATCCTGCGCCTGTCGCATGGGCGAGGACGATTTGGCGGTGGTTGACTCGGAAACTCGGGTGCGCGGCATCGAGGCGCTGCGCGTGGTCGACTCTTCGATTTTCCCGACAATACCCAACGGCAATCTCAATTCGCCGACCATCATGCTCGCCGAGCGCGCCGCCGATATCATCAAGGGCAAGGGTATGCTGCCGCCCTCCGATGCCGAAGTCGGGCTCGGACAGGACTGGGAAACACGGCAGCGCTCGACTTCGAGCTAACCTGTTATAGTCTCAGATATCCGGTATCTGATCCGGACTGCGCGAGCGCAACCCGGATATCGTCTAGCGCCATCGCGGCGGCTAGTTAGCGGTCGATTCGTCCCGAATGGTTTCGACGCAGGTCCAGCCCCAGGATTCCAGTTTTACGGCAAAAGCGGTGGCTTTCTGTACGCAATACGAGGCGTCATTTTGCGCATTCCAGAGGATCTGGTCCTCGGCGCCTTCGGTTAATTTTTTGTATACCACCTGGCAGGGCACCGGATTTTCCGTGGTTTGTTCGAGGTGTATCTCGCGCACATCGTTGCCATGTCGACAGCTCCACGAATCGGCCCCGGCGGTTAAAGGCGCCAGCAGCGAGACGGCAAAAACTGCTGCGCTGCGGTTGAGAAATGTCATATTACTTCCCTCCTGATGTTGGATGCAAAATCGTAAGTTCGTCTTGTTGTTAAACCGAAATTTAAATGAGCATAGTTAACTTAACCGGATGCAGCCAGCATTTCACCAGAAAAGGTTGGTAATTTCTACCCGTCGCCAATGATACCGCGGGCGAGTTGATCGCGTTCGATCGACTCGAACAGGGCGGTGAAGTTACCTTCGCCGAAGCCTTCATCGCGTTTGCGTTCGATGAATTCGAAGAAGGTTGGGCCGACCATGTTTTGCGAAAAGATTTGCAATAGCAAGCGCGGATCGTCGTCCGTGGTCGAGCCGTCGAGCAAAATGCCGCGCGCTTTCAGTTCTGCAATTGGTTCGCCATGCCCCGGCAGCCTTTGCTCCAGCATTTCGTAGTAAGTATCGGGTGGCGCCGTCATGAATTCTAGGCCGCGTGCGCGCAACCGATCCCAGCAGGCGTAGAGGTCGTTGCAGGAGAGCGCGATATGTTGGATGCCTTCGCCGTTGAATGCCATCAGATATTCTTCGATCTGTCCCGTGCCCTGCGACGATTCCTCGTTAAGCGGAATGCGAATGAGCCCGTCGGGCGCCGTCATGGCTTTGGAGAACAGACCGGTGTATTCGCCCTTGATGTCGAATTGGCGCAGCTCGCGAAAATTGAACAGGCTTGCGTAATAATCGGCCCAATAGTCGATGCGGCCGCGATAGACGTTGTGCGTCAGATGATCGATCGCCTTGAAGCCGCAGCCCTTGGGATGGCGTTCCACGCCGTCGTAAAATTCGAAATCGATGTCATAAATCGTGTTGCCTGGCGTGTAACGGTCGATCAGGTACAGCGGCGCACCGCCGATGCCTTTAATTGCGGGCAGGCGCAACTCCATCGGGCCGGTCGGAATTTCGATCGGTTGAGCGCCGAGTTCGAGCGCGCGCGCGTAGGCTTGATGCGCATCCCTGACGCGAAAGGCCATACCGCAGGCCGCCGCGCCGTGTTCTCGCACGAAATATGCGGCATGACTCTGCGGCTCGTTATTGAGTATGAAGTTGATGCCGCCTTGGCGGAACAACCTGACATCCTTCGAGCGATGCCGCGCGACGGCTTCGAAACCGAGTAGGTGAAACACGCCTTCGAGAATTTTTGGGTCGGGTCCGGCGAACTCGACAAATTCGAAACCGTCGAGGCCCATTGGATTGTCGAACAGATCTGCCATGATTGACTCTGCATTGAATTGTTACCTCTCTATGATG
>Ga0136654_1000011_pt1 | contig 70940 bp, 66 predicted proteins | sample InaspJWI70metaG_FD_94865 | JGI IMG/M metagenome (GOLD analysis project Ga0136654, IMG submission 94865) | Marine gutless worms symbiont microbial communities from Oahu, Hawaii - Inanidrilus sp. 1 OAHU.JWI-70 metaG (version 2) | ecosystem: Host-associated > Annelida > Digestive system >... | reverse complement strand
TGTGATCGTAAATGTTGTCATAGCGGCCTCCTTTTTAAGGTTATGAGGCCATTATAACCGCCGTCTGTGACAGATACGGTCACAGATCGGCACTACTGGAGTTTTTTAGAGAACCGCAAAATAGAATTTGGAGTAGGGTGAAGAAAAAATCCATATTTTTATTAGCTGGATCAGGAGCTATCGTCAACATCATCCTGGGCTTTGGCACATTCATGCTCGGTTTATTTTTGGGTGGGCCGCTTGACGGAACTCAGGGAATCATTGGGCTCATTCGCATGACAGTCATGTTCATTAATACCTTGTCGTGGTTACCGTTTGGGCTTCTATTTGAGTTTCTCCAACTTCCTGAAAATGGCCTTACAATACTCGTTGTTTTTGCGTTGGATGGAGCTTTCTGGTTTCTAATTGGAGGACAGATTGTACTATTTTTGAAGAGCAGAAAACAAAGGAACTGCTAAAAAAGAAATCAACTCAGACCTGGCTAAGAAACAGACAGGCTGGTTATTTTCACCGTTGGTGAAGACAATTGAACTAAAATAAAACTTAGAAGATGGACAAATCCCCTGAAAATCACTATGGACGCAAATCCTCAAAAAACAGCTACACCCCAAATTATCATGGCACCTGGGGTGATGTTATCATCACTTTTCTCGCCGCAGTGCTTGTTTTTTTTCTATAAAAATGCTTCAGGGATCGGGGAGTTTTCTCACTAATTGCCCGTCATTCCGGCGAAAGCCGGGATCCAGTCCATGTCCAGGAAACGTACCTGGATGCCGGATCAAGTCCGGCATGACGACAAAAACTGCCAAACTGCTTAAATACTTCAGTAGTTAGGTTACCGCAAAACAATATTGGGGCGTTTGCTTGAACCGCTTTTAATCAAATCAAAATTTAGAGCAATGGGATTTTCCACCATAGTTTTTGCGTCCAGATTTATTTTCAAATGTAACTAATCGCCATAGCAAATTGGAAGGGTTAAAATGCCTGTACTGAAAGTGGCAATGTGGGAAGGCAGAACCACAAACCAAAAGAGAGAATTAGTTGAAGTCTTGTCCAGGGAAACAGCCAGGATCACGGGGTGTGAATTAACATCGGTCTATGTTATTATTGAAGATGTCAAAAAGGAAAACTGGGGGGCCGGCGGTCAACTATGCTCTGACAAATACCCGGATTGACGAAGTAACTGGTAGGAGACAGCAGCAATGGAAGGTCGTATTCCAGACAACTTAACCATCCTGAACGGGGCCATGGCCATGGACGGCGGATCGATCAGACTTCTCGGATCGGACGCCGCCGGAAATACTATTCATATTTATTTAGATTGGTCTCTGGACGCGCAGGCCAACGGCACAACCGCACTCAGAATGAATAGCATTCCTTTTGAAAAGGGGTCCTCTGCTGAAAGAAGGCTTATAGAAGTATTAGGGGCTGCTGAGATTCACTTCTCAAAACAAAATGGCCAGGCAGAACCGGCACCTATCCAGGGCGCAGCCATGGGTGCAGATATAAGTCAATATGTAGAGGCGATAAAGACGAGTCCGGAGGCTGCCCTGGAAAATCTGGTTGCCCGGCTTATATCAAACGTGAAGTCAAAGCAGCATACTCGAACGCGACCACGGGATAAGGAAAAGGATATCGTCGAGAAATACCATGGCGCGTGCGATATTTGTGGGCGGCCCGGCTATGTTCAGGCGCACCCGAGCGAGCCAATATCTGTTCTTCGTTGCGAAGAACATTCAGGCACCCGAACCTTTAATCCGATTCGCATCTTGTTTAATACGTTAGTGCTCCTGGGCCTCGGGCTCCTCCTTTATCTCTTTTCTATAATCCTATTTTAGTGATTTGGGTGTAACTTGAAAGTAGAACAAATCGCCAGAGCAAGACGCAGCGTTCGTGCTTAGATCCCAACTCAACCTTCACGCTTTTGGAAGAACCATGATCGAGCGACTATTCGTTTACGGAACACTCGCCCCCGGCCGGCCAAACGAGCATGTCCTGGCCAAGGTTCCCGGTACGTGGGAACCCGCTAGCGTCAAGGGCATACTGCTCCAGGAAGGATGGGGGGCTGCGGCGGGCTACCCCGGCATTATCTTGGAGGAAGCCGGTGAAGACGTGCAGGGGTTCCTCTTCAGTTCCACAGAGCTTTCGGAACAATGGGGCCCGCCTGGACGAGTTCGAGGGAGACGGTTACGAGCGGGTCGTCACCGCGGCCAGACTTGCAGACGGCTCGGTTGTTGAGACCCACATTTATGCTCTCAAAGGAAAACGAGCATGGCAATAAAAAGAGTATGGCACGGGTGGACCACGAAAGAAAATGCCGACAGCTATCAGAAGATTCTAAACAACATAGTTCTGCCCGGCATTGAGGCCAAGAATATTCCCGGGTACCGGAAAATTGAAGTATTGCGAATCGAACTGGTAACCGAGGTCGAGTTTGTCACTATCATGACATTTGAGTCCTTGCAGAATGTGATTGATTTTCGGGGTCCCGATTTCCAGAAGAGCTACGTTCCCGACGCAGCCCGAAACGTATTGAAGCGCTGGGATCAGGAAGCTACGCATTATGAGTTGATAGAAACAAGAACGTATGCATAATTCCAGCTCGTCATTCCGAGGATGCGCTGAAACATTACGGCCAGGTAGAGAATCCTGACCCCGAGAGCCAGTTTTGGGTTGCCCCTAAAAGGGGTCTCACCGTAAAAAACACCAAGACAAAACCATGCATCGCGCCGAGGCGCCAAGACGCAGAGAAAGGCAGGACTGGTCTTAGACGCGTTATTCAATTGTAGCAAAACCCGTTTCCAGAACTATGGGTACACGTCCTTTGGTTGCAAGTATATGGACAGTTGGACTGACTGGTTACCGGGATCGACTGCCAGACCGAGGGTGGTTGGCTCTGCATTGTAAGCCTGTAGATCGCAGGGGATGAGCGCACCCATAGCCAGGGACCAGACTTCTGCAGGCTGCTGGGTAAAAAGGGGTGGAAAAGCGTTGCCATAGTGCTTACTTATATACCTATGGTTTCCAGTCGTCTGAATTCTACGAGAAGCATGGCTATGCCGCTTTTGGTCAATTGGAAGGGTTCTGCGGCGAGCATAGAAAGTTATGCATGCAAAAGCCTATGGTTTAGAAAAAATCTTTTGGTCCCAACTCGACATTAAGCACGAGATCAGATACATATTGCGGCTATGTTCCATACTTCTACTTTCACCTTGAAAATCCTGGCAGCCCTGGTTTGGTACATCGGCGTAGGGGTTCTGGTCATCAAAAGTTCCGGCCTGTTTCTGGCAGCCAACCAGATCGGGGCGGCCCTCCCCTGGGTTTTACTGGCCATGCTGGGCGGAATCGGAATCGGTGTGGTCAAAGGCAAATACCTTTTCGCAGACGTCTGCCGAAAAAATCTGAAACGAATCGAGTCCCTTGAAAATCCTATGATCTGGCAATTTTACCAGGCCCGATTCTTCATTTTTTTGGGTCTGATGGTTGCCTTGGGCATCACCTTTTCAAAAATGGCGCAAGGCGACTATACCCTGCTTATCCCTCTGGCAATTCTGGAGCTTTCGGTGGGGGTCGCCCTGCTTGCCAGCAGCCACTGCTTCTGGCAACGGTAGGCGCGTTTTCGCCATCGGTGGACAATTTGCGGTGTGGGTCACCCGGTTCACCGAGGGTTCTCTACCTTCCACCTTCAGCCTTCAGCCTAATCACCTGGAACCCATCTCAAAAAACGGATTTTGGTTCTAAATGACGCGAAGCTAATGCCTAACGTGGTGCAAGGCGGCCGCGAGAAACAAACCGGAGGTGCCAGCGAAGCCAATGCCTATCGTGGTAAATACATCAGGTATTTCGAGGATTTATTCCGAGCGCCCAACGCAGAGTTTAGGCCAAAAGACTTTTTTGAGATGGGTTCCAATCAAGCCATACACACCCGGCGTATCTGCTGCATATCCGTCTTACCCTGGAGCACCTTATCGATCCCGTCCTGCTTGAGGGTCGTCATCCCATCCTTGATCGCCTGGATGCGGATATCGTCGACCAGCGCCTGGGTTTCAATCAACTTTTTGATGGCATCGGTGCCCATGAGCAGTTCGTGCAGCCCCATGCGGCCGCGATATCCAGTGTAATTGCAGCCATCGCAACCATTGGCCCGGTAGAGCGTCATATTTTCACGATAGGGGGGGAGTTTTTGTTTTTTGTAAATCTGTTCGCCCCCGTACTCCGCAACCATCTGTTTGAACTGTTTTGGCGTCGGGTGAAAGGTCTGCTTGCAGGTCTCGCAGAGTGTGGGCGCCAGGCGCTGGGCCAGAATGGACAGGATCGCGTCTGCAAAACTAAACGGTTCCATACCCATGTTCAATAGGCGGGTGATGCTTTCCGAGGCACTGTTGGTGTGCAGGGTCGAGAAAACCAGGTGACCGGTCAAGGAGGCCTCAATGCCGATCTGGGCTGTTTCCTGATCCCGCATCTCCCCGACCATGATGACATCCGGATCAGCCCGTAAAAAAGCCCGCAGCGCGGCGGCAAAATCGAACCCGATTTTGGGTTTCACCTGGACTTGGCTGAGACCGGCCTGGGTAATCTCGATGGGGTCTTCAGCTGTCCATATTTTTCTTTCGGGCTTGTTGATATGCCCCAGGGCCGAGTGCAGGGTCGTGGTCTTGCCGCTACCGGTGGGGCCGCATACGAAGACGATGCCGTAGGGGTTGGAGATCGAGGATTTGAAATTTTCATAGTTGTGCTTGGAAAACCCCAGGTTTTCCAGGGGCATGGGTTTACTGTTGGCCAGGATGCGAATGGCGACCGTCTCCCCGGTCCCATGGGTCGGGACGGTGGCGACTCGTAATTCCACATCGAGTCCCCCGAATTTTTTAAACTTGATCTTACCATCCTGGGGAATGCGTCGTTCGGCGATGTCGAGATCGGCCATGATCTTCAGTCGTGAAACGACGGCCTGCTGGTGTTTACGGGGAATGGTTTTATACTCGTTACACATCCCGTCGACCCGAAAACGAACCTGAGCGTCCTTTTTATCCGGCTGCGGTTCGATGTGAATGTCCGAGGTCCCCCGCTCATAGGCGGACACGATGATATCATTGACCAGCTTGGCCGCTTCACTGCCTTCCTGGAAGAGGACCTCTTCGATCACGGCGGTTTCTTCGGATGCGGTGATCTCGGCCAGGGTCGGAATATCCCGGCTCACGTCCGGCTCATTGCCGTTAACTTCTCCGCGAGCACCTTTTTTGCCGTCGGCCCGTTTTGCAGGTTTTACAAGGGCCGCGGACCGCATTTTCAGGGCTTTTTCACAGCAATCGATATACCGCTGGATCTCTTTTTTCAAGGCTACGCAGAACCCGACCTGTTGATCTGAAAAGATCGACTTGATCTCATCGACCCGCTGCAGGCTGTTGGGATCGTCGATGGCCACCATAATGCGCCCCTTTTCGATGCTGAGCGGCACCCAGGTGTTGTTACGCAGAAAGGAAGTCTTCAGATTTTTAAACAGATCGACATCCACGGGGGTGCCGTCTTTGAATGAGACAAACGGGACCCGGTAGTACGCGGACAGGGATTTGCTCAGATCATCTTTGGAGATGCCGTAATGCCGCAGAAGGGTCTCCTCGACCGGTTCCTCTCTTTTCTGAGCACTGATCATGGCCTTGTGCAGCTCCTTGCGGCCGATCAGAAACTGCTTGAGGAGAAAATCGAATTTTTCGATGCGGACCTGGGCGTTGCGTTTTTGATTGTAAAGGGCTGTGCCCAGATGGCGGGCCAGAGTAGCGGCAGCCTGTTCCTCGTGCTTGGAAAAAGGGCGGCCGTCTTTGCGGTTGATGGCCTGGATAGCGCCCAGGGTGAAGGATTTGTAGGCAATGGGCACTACCAGGATCTGGTGGGTGGCGTATCCCGACCGGGCATCCCAACGACCGTCGAATTTCAACCCGGGGTCGATACCGGCCAGTTCCAAATTGTCATACGCATCAGCCACTCGCAGGGTCTTCTGTTTTCCGACCGCATAACCGACAATACTGTTCGGGGAAACGGGCAAGCGAATTTCAGAGAGGTCTTCACCGGTTTTGACCAGGGTGATCAGTTCACGCTGCCGTCCGTTGTAGGAAAAAATACTCAACCGTTCGGCATTCATGCAGGCAGCCATTTCCGGAATCATGGCCCCCAAGGTTTCCCGCAGGTTCCGGGCTTTGTCTATCCGGGTACATATTTCCTGCAAATACAAGCCCTGTTCCAGATTTTGCCTTTTGATAGCAGCGCTTGTCTGCATCGGTGTCACCCCCCACTCACATCCACGTGACTCGCCCGATGAGACCGATTCCAACCCATTATTATGTACCGCAAGTTATATGCCAGTTGCATGTAATACCCGCATATAGAAACAACCATCTGTAATTATTTAAGTATTGAGCACTTTAAGCCGTTGGGTAGCGCTGAAAGCCACCCCTGCGATTGGCGAGATTTCACCAGTGACGCTAAATATCACCGCCCGGCTTGATATAGACGCACCATATGGTCAACCGGAATTATTCGTCTGACATTATAGTGGTGAATTACACCACATTACACCACCAGTGGTATAAAAAGCCAAAATTTAATTAACTAAACAAAATTATTAAGAAAAACATTAAGCAAATCAAACTTTTTCTCTTGACTTTTATACGGTTTTGTACTTTTACTCGAATATAGTGGATTAAAGTGGAGTTAGATGGTGAATTATGTTCCGAGGAAGCAGCTTCCATACAATTGATGCCAAGGGTCGCATCATCGTCCCAACCCGGTTCCGGGATGCCATTAAAGCCGGTGGCTCCGGATCAGTCATGCTGTCCCGCATGGACAGCTGCCTCGTTGCTTACCCGCTGGATGAGTGGCGCAACATCGAAACCCGCATCCTCTCCCTGGCCGAAAAAAGCGACAGTATGCGACGCTTCCGGCGTGTCTTTGTCGGCGGCGCCTTTGAATGTCCCGGAGACCGCCAGGAGCGCATCCTGATCCCGCCAACGCTCAGGCAATACGCCGAGCTTGAAAAGGAAATCGTCATGGTGGGGGTTCTGGATCATTTTGAAATCTGGTCCCGCCAGAACTGGGAACAGGAAAATATGGACATGGAAGCCGACATGCAAACAGAGGAGGTACGGAACGAAATAGCCAGACTGGGGCTATAATTCCATGTCTTATCACCACATATCCGTAATGCCGGACGAAGTGGCCCGGTATCTCGACTGTCGTAAGGGGCAGTGTGTGGTGGACTGCACCCTGGGCGGAGCCGGCCATGCAGTCGACATTTGCCGCAGGATTGAACCGGGCGGTACCTTTATCGGCATTGACCAGGATACCGATGCCATCCGCAACGCCGAAGAAAGGTTGCCAAGCCGGGGTATCTGCCGGCATCTGGTCCACGCAAACTTCTCCAGCCTGCCGGACATCCTGCGGGGCCTTGGCATCAGCGGGGTTGACGCTATCCTGATGGATCTGGGCATATCTCTCCACCACATTGAAGGTAGCGGCCGGGGGTTCAGTTTTCGCAAAGACGAACCCCTGGATATGCGCATGAACCCAGACACACGGGTCACGGCTCGTGACATTATAAACACGCACTCGGAAAAGGCCCTGAAAAAGCTATTTTTGACCCTGGGCGAAGAACGCTTGGCCGGCCCCATCGCGAAAAAGATTGTAGCCGCCCGGGCCAAGAACCCGATTGAAAAAGCGGTCAAGCTGGCGGAGATCGTTACATCCGCAGTACCGTCCGCGCAGGCATCACGACGGATTCATCCGGCCACCCGCGTCTTCATGGCCTTACGGATCGCGGTCAATCAGGAATTGGATCACTTGGCGTCGTTTATGACCGGAGTTCCCGATATGCTGAATCCCGGCGGCCGGATCTGCATCCTGTCGTTTCACTCGCTGGAAGACCGGATTGTAAAGCAACAGCTTCGGGCACACGCGGCCCCCTGTACCTGTCCGCCGAAGCTACCGGTCTGTACCTGCGGGAAAAAACCACTGTTGCGGCTACTTACCCGCAAAGTTGTCAGGCCGTCTGAGGAAGAAGTGAACCAAAACCCCATGGCACGGAGCACCCGGCTGAGGGCCGCCGAGCGATTATGACCGGAAAATGCTCCCGGTTGGACTGCTTATGAACCGAAAGCTTGCCAAGCAAAAAGGAACACCAGTCAAAAACTCGCTGGTGATCGGTTTATGGGTCGTGGTGATGGGGGTCCTGATTGGGGAATTGTTTTTTTTTGCCTGGTGCCGGGTACAGGTTACCCGCACGGGGTATGAGCTGACAACTGAAACCAAGGTAAATCGGCAACTGCACACCGCCCAGCGCGATCTGAAGATCGAGCTGGAACGGCTGAAATCGCCCAAGCGGATAGAGGCCAAAGCCCTGGCCCTCGGCTTGATGATGCCAACTCCTGAACAGACGTTGAGGTTTCAATGAAGGCCGCTAGCTATCACAGAATCCGCGTGCGAGCCACACTGATCGGTCTCGTCTTCGGATTGCTGCTGGTCGGCATCGGGGCCAAGGCGGTCCATGTTCAAATCGTACACGGCACTTGGCTTTCGGATAAGGCCCTGCGCCAGTACCAGAAGTCGCTGAAGGCCGTCGGCAAGCGTGGTACCATCTTCGACGCCCAGGGTCGTGAATTGGCCGTCAGTATCGACCTAACCTCGATTGCGGCTTACCCGGCTCGGATATCGGATGGGGCGGCCACGGCCGCCGTCCTGGCAGACACCCTAAACCTGGACCGCCAGAAACTGGCAGCCAAACTCACCCGCACGAAGCGTTCATTTACCTGGCTTAAGCGCCATGTAACCCCGAAGGAAGCCCAGGCGGTTCGGCAGCTTAAGCTCTCCGGGATTGACTTTATCCCCGAACACAGCCGGGTCTACCCCCACCGGTCCGTTGCGGCCCAGGTTATCGGGTTTGCCGGCATCGACAGCCGTGGCCTGGAGGGCGTCGAATATCTGTTCAACCGCCGATTGAAAGGAGACCTTGGCAAATACAAGATCTTCAAGGATGCTCTGGGGCGTAGCTTCGACGACCCCACTGGTAACGGCCGCAGCATTCGCGGCCACAATCTGTACCTCTCCATTGACCGGACCATCCAGTACAACGTCGAAAAGATTTTGATGCAGACCATCAAGCAGTTCGAGGCCCGCTCAGCCATGGGGATTGTTATGGTTCCCCAGACCGGGGCACTCCTGGCCATGGCCAATGTCCCCCTCTTCAACCCCAACAATTACAGCCAATCCACCCGCTGGCACTGGCGCAACCGGACCGTGGCCGACCGGTTCGAACCCGGTTCGACCATGAAAATTTTCAGCATCGCCGCAGCCATCGAGTCCGGTATGTTCAGAGCCAGCAGCCCGCTGTTCTGCGAAAACGGCGCCTATCAAATCGGGGCCAACACCGTTCACGACACCAAACCCCATCAATGGTTGACCGTCACTGACATTGTCCGTCTTTCCAGCAACATCGGGGCGGTCAAAGTGGGTGAAAAGATCGGTGCCGAGCGCCTTTATAGCACCTTGAAAGATTTTGGCTTCGGGGCCCGGACCGGCATCAGCTGCCCCGGTGAAACAACCGGCCGCCTGTCGCCCTACAAGCGCTGGTCCAAGATCGATGCCGGGGCCATCTCCTTCGGGCAGGGGGTTTCCGTCTCTGCGCTGCAGCTGGCCACGGCCACAGCCGCCATTGCCAATGGCGGCGTCCTCATGCAGCCTCACATTGTGGAGCGAATCACCGATGCGCGGGGACGGGCAATCGAGACTTTCGGCCCGCGGCCGGTTCGCCGGGTTGTCTCGACCGGTACCGCGGCTACGGTGGCCGCCATGATGCGTACGGTCGTCGAGAGCGGCACTGGAACGCAGGCCGCGTTAGATGGATACGAGGTCAGCGGTAAAACCGGAACGGCTCAAAAAACCGACGAAAACGGCGGTTATGACAATGGCAAGTTCGTCGCTTCCTTTACCGGTTTCGTGCCATCGCAGCAACCGGAACTGGTGATTCTGGTGGTCGTGGACGAACCGGAAAGAAATCACTACGGCGGAACGGTCGCCGGACCGGCCTTCCGCAAAATTGCCGAGTTCACATTGGACTATTTGAACATCGCTCCGCAAAATGGGCGCCGCAAAATGATTGTCTCAATAGAAAGCGAGGCCAGGGGTTGAGATTGACACAATTGATAACCGCGCTTGACATATCGCCGGATGCATGGCCTGCCGGCGACGATCCGGATATCGCTTCGATCCACTACCATACCGGCGATGTCCGGACCGGTGGCCTTTTTGTGGCCATGCCCGGCCTGAAAGCCGACGGGCATGATTTCATTAAACAGGCAGTGGCCGGCGGTGCTGCCGCGGTCGTGTCACAGCGCCCGGTCGATGCACCGGTCCCGGTTATCGTCGTCCCGGATACCCGCGCAGCCCTGGCCCGACTGGCTGCCCGTTTTTACGGCGATCCGGCCGACGATCTGGTCCTGATCGGATTGACTGGCACAAATGGAAAGACAACCACCGCTTATATCATTGAAAGCATCCTGGCCCGGGCCGGGCTGGCCACCGGCGTCATCGGCACCATTGAATACTGTTATGCCGGCCGCCGCTATGACAATCCCATGACCACCCCGGAATCCAGCGATCTGCAGCGTATTCTCAGCGAAATGCGGGCGGCCGGCGTCACCCACGTGGTCATGGAAGTCTCCTCCCACGCCCTGGACCTTAAACGCGTAGATGGCTGCCGCTTTGCAGTGGCCGTCTTCACCAACCTGACGCGCGACCACCTGGACTACCATCACGATATGGCCCACTACTGGGCCTGCAAAAAGCGCCTGTTCACCGAACATCTAGCCATCGACGAAAAGCCGACTGCTGTTATCAACAGCAATGACAGCATGGCGGCGGACCTCGTGGCAACCCTGGAGAAGATCAACTCTCCGGCAACCATCCTGACAGCCGGTGATAAGCCTGAAGCCGTTATCCGGCCTGGCGCTTACACAGCGACGGGCGCCGGGCTGGAAGTCACCCTGACCACCCCGTCCGGACCAATCGAAATCCGGTCGCCAATGGTGGGCCGGCACAATCTCGAAAATATCATGAGCGCTGTAGGCGTCGGGCTGCATCTGAACCTCTCGCCGGCTATAATCAAACAGGGGCTTGAAGCCCTGGCAGCCGTCCCGGGCCGCCTGGAGCCAGTCGCCAACGACCGGGGCCTGTATATTTTCGTGGACTACGCCCACACACCGGATGCCCTTGAAAACGTACTGCAGGCGCTGGTACGGTTACGCCGTGCCAGAATCATCTGCGTCTTCGGCTGCGGCGGTGACCGGGACCGGACCAAACGGCCCCTCATGGGCGCCATTGCCGGGCGGCTGGCCGATCTTACCATCGTCACTTCGGACAATCCGCGCACCGAAGATCCGGATACCATCATCACCGAGATACTCGCCGGTGACTTGCAGGCCGGCCATACCCGGCTCAGGGCCGCAGACCTGCAACGCAATCCAGACCAGACCGGATATCTTGTAGAAGCGGACCGCCGCACCGCTATAAAACTGGCCGTCCGGCTGGCCCGGCCGGAGGACATCGTTCTCATTGCAGGAAAAGGACACGAGACCTACCAGATTCGGGGAACGGAAAAATTTGATTTCGATGACCGCGCCGAAGCCAGCGCCGCATTATCTGAAGCAGACCCGGACAGCCCGAGCAAGCGCTGGACCGTCCCCGATCTTCTAGCCGCTACCGGTGGTGCCCTTGTTGCGGGCAGCCGGGACCTGGTCTTCACGGATATCGCTATCGATTCGCGCACCATAGCCGGCGATGCCGTTTTTATCGCCATCCGCGGGGAAAACCATGATGGTCATGGATTTGCGGCCCAGGTACTCGACAAGGGTGTCAGGGGCATCATCTGCGCAGACGAACGCGTGGCCGAACTGAAGGAACTAAGGGAACATTACCCTCAGGCAGTCTGGATCAGTGTCCCTGATACCACCCGGGCATTAGGCCGGCTAGGGCGCTATCATCTGCGTCGCACCGGCGTGCCGGTAGTAGCCATCACCGGTTCAAACGGAAAAACTTCGACCCGCAACATGACGGCGGCCGTGCTCACGCAAAAATTCAATGTGCTGACGACCGCCGGAAATTTCAACAACGAGATCGGCCTGCCGCTGACCCTGCTGCGGTTGCGGCCGGACCACGACTGGGCCGTGCTGGAACTGGGTATGAACCACGCCGGTGAAATTCGGTACCTGGCCGGGCTCTGTGACCCCCAGGTCGGCGTTATCACGAATATCGGCCCGGCTCACCTGGAATTTCTCGGATCCCTGGAAGGCGTACAAAAAGCCAAGGGTGAACTGCTCGAAGCACTTCCGGCCGACGGCCGGGCCATCTTAAACGGTGATGACCCGCGCTGTCGGGAGCTGGCCCGGACCTGTCCCTGCCCGGTGGAGTATTTCAGTTTTGCCCGGGAGGCCGATACCAGCGCCGGTGAAATCACAGATAGTGCAGAGGGGCTGGCCTTCGACCTCAACCTTGCCGGGAACCAGCAAACCGTCTGCATGAACGTGGCCGGCCGGTTCATGGTCGCCAACGCACTGGCGGCCGCGTGCGTCGGGCATTACCTAGGCCTTTCCGGCAAGCAGATAAAAACCGGGTTGGAATCCTTCTCGCCGGTTTCCGGCCGACTGGTCGTAAAACAGACCCGGGACGGGGTCTATATCATCGACGACACCTATAATGCCAATCCCGGCAGCATGATGGTCGCCATCGACACCTTGGTACAGCGTGCCGGCAGACAGCGCCGCTTCCTGGTATTAGGCAACATGGCCGAGCTTGGCAACCATGCCCCGCAGTTGCATTTTGAACTGGGCCAGAAAGCGGCCACGGCCGATCCGACACGGTTGTACCTGGCCGGGGAAAACGCCGCGTCAATGGCTACCGGTGCAGAGGCCGGCGGACTGCCTGCCGATGCCTTGGTCACTGGTGACCACCCGACGATCATCGCCGATTTGAAACAACACTTGCAACCGGGAGACTGGGTCCTCATAAAGGGCTCCCGTGCGATGCACATGGAGACGGTCGCCGCCGGCCTGCTCGCGTAAAGCCGGTCTATATAAACAACGCGTCAGAGGGCACTTAGGAACAAGAATGGTCTATCACTTTCTATATCCACTGCACGAAGTCATCTCGGCTTTCAATGTTTTCCGGTATATTACTTTCCGGACCATTTATGCCAGCCTGACCGCGTTTCTGATCTGCTTTCTGCTGGGGCCCTGGGTTATCCGCAAGCTCCAAGCAATGCAGGTTGGCCAGTATATCCGGGACGACGGACCCGAATCGCATTTGGACAAAGCCGGCACCCCCACCATGGGGGGCACCCTGATAGTCTTCTCGGTAACCGTATCAACCATCTTGTGGACGGATATCACCAACTTTTATGTCTGGATCGCTCTGCTGGTCACACTGGGATATGCCCTTATCGGTTTTACCGATGACTACCTGATGCAGGTCAAGAAGCAGAGTAAAGGTCTGGGTGCCAGCAGTAAATTCATGCTGCAGACGATCCTGGCCCTGACAGCCGGGGCGCTGTTGTGGGCCCACCCCGAATTCTCAACCCAGGTGACCGTTCCTTTTTTCAAACGGGTATCACCGGACCTGGGCTGGGGCTATGTGCTTTTTGCCGCCCTGGTCATTGTGGGGGCTTCCAACGCCGTCAATCTTACCGACGGCCTGGACGGCCTGGCCATCGGCCCCCTGGTGATCGCGTCGACCGCTTATATGGTTTTCGCCTATGTAACCAGCCATATTAAAATAGCCGAATACTTGCAGCTCAACTACGTTTCCGGAGGCGGCGAGATTACCGTGTTCTGCGGAGCGCTGGCCGGTGCGGGACTCGGTTTTTTATGGTTCAACGCCTACCCGGCCCAAGTGTTTATGGGTGATGTCGGTTCCCTTTCGCTGGGCGGCGCCATGGGCACCGTAGCCGTCATCACCAAACAGGAAATTCTGCTGGTGCTCGTGGGCGGACTTTTCGTAGTGGAAACGTTGTCGGTTATCTTCCAGGTTGGCTTTTTTAAAATCACCGGGGGTAGACGTATTTTCAGGATGGCCCCCTTGCATCATCATTTTGAACTCAAGGGCTGGCCGGAACCCAAGGTCATTGTCAGATTCTGGATTGTAGCGATTGCCCTGGCACTTTTATCGATGAGCACCCTTAAACTCAGGTAGTGGCGCGTGGAACTGGTTCAAAAAAATATACTGGTGGTGGGACTGGGAAAATCCGGACGGGCTGCTGCCCAGTTCGCTGCCCGGCAGAAGGCGCGGGTAACCGTGACGGATTTGAACGTTGCCGGCAACCTGACGGATTTTCTGCCCGGGTTGAAAGACCAGGGGATACGTCTGGTGTTGGGTGAGCACCCCGGGGACATATTCAAGCAGGCGGAGTTGATCGTTGTCAGTCCGGGCGTGCCACACACCATTGCACCACTCGAACTGGCCCGCCAGGCGGGTGTCCCGATCCTGGGAGAGCTGGAATTTGCGGCGCGCTTTGTCCGCGAACCGGTGGTCGCGATTACCGGGACCAACGGAAAGACCACTACCACCGCGCTGGTGGGCGACATGCTGGAACACTCCGGCAAGCGGGTATTCGTCGGCGGCAATATCGGCAACCCCCTGATCGACTATGTGGCCGGAGGCGGCGGGGCCGACTTGGTAGTGCTCGAAGTGAGCAGCTTCCAACTGGACACCGCCAGTACCTTTCGCGCCAACGTGGCGGTGCTGCTCAATATCAGTGCCGATCATCTAGACCGTTATGACGATTTTGAGGCGTATGTGCGCTCCAAAGGCCGCATCTTCAGAAACCAGACGCAAGCGGACACGGCCGTCATCAACCGGATGGACGCAGAGATCAAAAAACTGGTGGACGCCTGCCGGGCCAGGGTGTGGCCCTTTTTCCATACCGGTCGCAACGGCAGCATGCCCGACACGGGGGCGGAGATATCGACCGACCGCTTGGTCCTGCGCACCGGCGGTGCCCCCCTGGTGCTGGACCTGCAGAATATTCCGCTTACAGGCGCACACAATCGTGAGAACATAGCGGCCGCCGCCCTGGCCGCCCTGGCCGTCGGCGGCACGGCCGGCGGCATCCAGCAGGCGATTGGGCAGTTTCACGGCCTGGCCCATCGCCTGGAAACAGTGGCCACCGTAAAAGGGGTTCTTTACGTGGATGATTCCAAGGGTACGAATGTGGATGCCGTGTCCCGCGCCCTGGAGTCTCTCAACCAGCCGACGGTTTTGATTATGGGTGGCCGCGACAAGGGCGGTGATTATACCATGCTCAAGCCGCAACTGGAGAAAACAGTCAAACGGCTGGTGGTCATGGGAGAAGCCGCTGAAGCTATTGCAGCTCAGTTGGGGGCGTTCGCCCCAGTAGAGAACGCGGCCGACATGGCCCAGGCCGTCCGCCTGGCCGCCGCCGCCGCCGACCCCGGGGATGTGGTGTTGCTGTCCCCGGCCTGTTCGAGTTTCGACATGTATGACAGTTACGCCCAGCGGGGCGAAGATTTTTGCAAACAGGTAAACGCGCTCAAATGAAGAACGCTAAGAAAACCAACCTACCGCCTCCGGACCCCATGGCTTATGACGTGGGCTTACTGTTCCCGGTCCTGTTCCTGGTGGGTATCGGCATCGTGATGGTGTACAGCGCGAGTTCAGCCCTGGCACTGAAGAAATTCGGCTCGGACTTTTACTTCTTGAAAAAGCAGGCCGTTTTTTCCCTGGTGGGAATCGTGGCCCTGGTCATGTGCCGGCACTTTCCCTATCGCCTGCTCAAACCCTTGGCGTACCCCATTTTGTTTGTTGCCTTTGGGCTGCTTTGCATTGTCCACATTCCCGGCCTGGGGGTAAACGTCGGCGGAGCGACCCGTTGGATCAGGGTTTTCGGTTTTTCTTTTCAACCGTCGGAATTCGCTCGCCTGGCTCTCGTCATTTACATTGCCTATTCCATGAGTCGCAAAATCGATGAGATCCGTGATTTTTATATCGGTTTTCTACCGCATCTGATCGTGTTGGGGATTTTCACCGCCCTGATCATTATCCAGCCGGATTTCGGGGCCATCGTAATTCTCGGGGCCATCACCTGGATCATGCTGTTCGTGGGCGGTGTGCGAGTAATCCACCTGGGGTCGGTCCTCCTGTTCCTGTTTCCGTTTATTTACCTTTTCATGGTGAATGCCGCCTACCGGACCAAAAGGATAATGAGTTTCATGGACCCCTGGCAGCATTCAAGCGATGCCGGTTATCAAACCGTCCACTCTTTGATGGCTTTCGGCAGCGGGGGCATCTGGGGAACCGGAATCGGAAAAGGGGTACAGAAGCTGTTTTACCTGCCCGAACCGCACACGGATTTCATCTTTTCCGTCATCGGAGAAGAGTTGGGGCTGGTCGGGGTGATGGTGGTCCTGCTGCTGTATGCCATCATCCTGTTCCGGGGCATCAGCATCGCACGCAATGCCCGGGACGAATTCGGGGCCTACATCGCCGTCGGCCTTACCACCGCCATCGGCCTGCAAATCTGCATCAATATGGGCGTGGCGCTGGGCCTGTTGCCGACCAAAGGGCTGACCCTCCCGTTTTTAAGTTACGGGGGCAGTTCCCTGCTCATAAGCATGGCCTCTATCGGCATCTTGATGAACATAGGAAAATCGAATTGATGGCGGTCGCAAAAAATCATACCACGCAGCCAGCCGATCCGGGAGGCACCCACCTGCGCCTGGCCATTGCCGGTGGTGGTACCGGGGGACATCTTTTCCCGGGGATCGCCATTGCCCGGGAGTGGCTGGGACGTCATCCGGAGAATCGGGTGCTGTTCGTGGGGACCGACCGGAAATTCGAAAAAGAGATTCTATCTGAAAACGGTTTCACGCACACGGCAATTACCGCAGCCGGTATCAAGGGGTTGGGCCTGTTCAAAAAAATATGGGCCCTGGTCTGCATTCCCAAAGGCATCGCCCAGGCGATGGGCATCCTGGGGCGGTTTAAACCCCACGTCGTACTGGGTGTGGGTGGTTACAGTTCAGGGCCGGTCGCACTGGCCGCCTGGCTGCGCTGGATTCCGGTGGTGCTGCACGAACAGAACCTGCTGCCGGGTATCACCAACCGACTGTTGGCCCGGATTGCCCGGCGGATTTATCTCTCTTTTGAACAGACCCGCCTACCGGGAGGACCCCAACGAATGCTGATAACGGGCAACCCGGTACGGGCTGAGTTTCTGGCCACGCTGGACCGGCAACACCGGGCGGAGGCCGCCTTTACCGTCCTGATTGCGGGCGGCAGCCAGGGTGCGCATGGCATCAACACCGCGGTGTGTGCGGCGCTTGAAAGCCTGACTGATCCGGAGGGACTGCTGTTTATCCACCAGACGGGCACCGCCGATCAGGACACGGTTGCCCAGGCCTACGCTAAGACCGCTATACGCAGCGAAGTAAAACCGTTCTTTTTTGATATGGCCGCCCGCTATCACCGGGCTGATCTGATCATCTGCCGGGCCGGGGCCACCACGGTAGCCGAAATTACCGCCATGGGCAAAGCGGTTCTCTTCGTGCCGTTCCCCCATGCGGCGGACAACCATCAAGTGTTGAACGCCCGGACCCTGGCCGACAACGGGGCGGCCCTGATGGTAGAAGAAAAAGAGCTAAGCGGCGTGGTCCTGGCCAAATGGATAAACCATTTTCGGGTCAATCCGGGAGAACTGGCGCGGATGGCCAACCTGGCGGCTTCCCGGGGCAAACCGCAAGCAGCCGCCACGATCGTCGATGATATCTATCATTTACTGGCGCCCGCTAAGGGGTAACTATGTATCAAAAGAAATATCATATCCATTTTGTCGGCATTGGCGGCATCGGCATGAGCGGCATCGCCGAACTGCTGCTGAATCTCGGTTACCGCGTTTCCGGATCGGACATTGCATTATCGGATATCACCCGGCGGTTGGAAAAGCTGGGTGGCAAGATCTACAGCGGGCACGCCGCGGCCAACCTCAAAGACGTGGATGTAGTGGTGACCTCCTCGGCTATCGACCCTGCCAACCCTGAGGTGGCGCTGGCCCTGGAAAAAGCCATCCCGGTTATTCCGCGCGCGGAGATGCTGGCCGAGTTGATGCGGTTGAAGTATTCCATCGCCGTCGCCGGTGCGCACGGTAAAACCTCCACCACTTCCCTGGTGGCGGTCATATTGGACCAGGGTAAGCTGGATCCAACCGTCGTCATCGGCGGCAAGCTGAAAAGCATCGGTGTCAACGCCGTGCTGGGCCAGGGCGATTATATCGTGGCCGAAGCAGATGAAAGCGACGGTAGTTTCCTGAAATTCTCACCGGCCATCGCTGTAGTTACCAATATCGACAAGGAGCACCTGGATTTCTACAGGGACCTGGAAGACATCAAGTCCGTCTTTTTGGATTTTATCCACCGCATCCCATTTTACGGGCTGGCGGTCCTCTGCCTGGATAACGAGGCCGTCCAGGATATTATCCCGCGCATTAAGAACCGGTACACGACTTACGGGCTCAGCAGCCAGGCGGACCTGCAGGCCAAGAATGTCCGCTACGACGAGCTGCAAAGCTGTTTCGATCTGTACCATTATGGCCGGGACCTGGGTGAAATCTGCCTGAACATGCCGGGCATTCACAATATCTACAATTCCATGGCCGCCATTGCGGTCGGGCTGGAATTGGGAATCCGCTTCGCTACCATTAAAAGGGCCCTGGAAACCGTCCAGGGTGTTCAGCGACGCCTGGAGATCAAAGGCGAAATAAAGGGCGCTACGGTGATAGATGATTACGGCCATCACCCGACCGAAATCAAAACCACATTGCAGGCCTTGAAAGAGTGCTGGCCCGACCGACGCAAGGTGGTGGTTTTTCAGCCGCACCGCTATACCCGCACCCAGGCCTTATTCGATGAGTTTACCCGCGCTTTTTATCAGTCCGATGTATTGCTGGTCATGCCCATTTATGCGGCCAGCGAAAAACCAATCGCGGGTATTGATGCCGCGGTGCTCTGCGAGGGCATCAAGGCCCATGGGCATAAAGATGTCCACTGTGTCAGCGGACCTGAAGAGGCTGTCCAAAGGCTGCAGACGCTGCTTGCACCGGAAGATGTTCTGTTGACGCTTGGTGCGGGCGATGTGTGGAAAATCGGAGAACAGGTTCTCGCCGGCAAAAACTGAAATAGAAAAATGGTAAAGAAGAAGAAATCATCGCGTAAAAACAAATCCAAGGCCCGGCAGGCCGCAAAGCGCGCGCGTACGCGGCAGAGGCTGTCGCTGGTGTTGAAAACAACAACCGCGGTAATTGCCGTGCCCCTGTTGGCGCTGGGATTTATCTTTACCCACGATCTGATTACCCAGTGGGACCATTTTAACGCCAAGACGATTTATGTTACCGGCCACCACCACCTGACCGAAGCACAGGTTTTGGAACTGGCTGGCATCGCACCCGGACAGAACATCCTGTCGGTAAACCTGGGGCAGGTCCGCAAGCGGTTGATCAGCCATGGGTGGATTGCCGATGCAGCCGTCAACCGAAAATTGCCTGACGGACTGGGGATCGTGATCCGCGAGCATACGCCGGTGGCGGTCATCGATCTCGGCCCCGGCTTTCTCATGGATGCCCGGGGCCGGGTATTCAAAAAACTGGAGCCGGGTGAATCCGGACAACTACCGGTGGTCGGCGGTCTGGTTTATGCGGACTTGGTAGTGGGGCGCGAGCCCGATACTGCCCTTATGCGTGCCGTGGTGGACCTGATCGCCATGAGCCGCGGATCAGCCGCCGTCATTCCCGGCAAGCGGCTACAGCGGATCCAGGCCGATCGGGAAACCGGTCTTACCTTGACCCTGGCCGGCCGGCCGGCCACCATAAAAATCGGTTATGAACGCTATTCGGAGAAGCTCCACATGCTCAATGTGATCAGTCAATATACCGATCGGTCACCCAACTTGACCAGTATTGAATCAGTTGACCTGAACAACACCGACCGGATTATTCTCGGTCCGGTTGTGCCGGATGCGCCCATTGGCAATAACAAGGAGGTTTAAGATGCAGCCACAGGAAGAAATAATCGTCGGTCTGGATGTCGGCACCACCAAAATCTGCGCAGTTGTCGGGGAAATATCCGGCAGCGATATCAACATCATTGGAATTGGGACCCATCCCTCGATTGGCCTGCGCAAGGGCGTGGTGGTCAATATCGAATCCACGGTGGAATCCATCCAGAAAGCCGTGGAAGAAGCCGAACTGATGGCCGGGTGTGAAATTTCCTCGGTCTATGCGGGTATCGCGGGCGGCCATATCACCGGTTTCAACAGTCGGGGCATCGTGGCGATCAAAGGTCCGGAAATCACCGACAATGACGTGGAACGGGTAATTGACGCCGCTCGCGCGGTGGCCATTCCCATGGACCGTGAAGTCATCCACGTCCTGCCCCAGGAATTCATCGTCGATGACCAAACCGGAATCCAGAACCCGGTGGGCATGGCCGGCGTGCGCCTCGAGGCTAAAATTCACATCGTGACCGGTGCCGTCACCTCGGCCCACAATATCGTCAAGTGCTGCAACCGCAGCGGGCTCGATGTTTGCGACATTGTGCTTGAATCACTGGCTTCGGGCGAAGCGGTCCTCACTTCCGAAGAGCGCGAGCTGGGCACGGCCCTGGTAGACCTGGGCGGTGGCACCAGTGACCTGGCAGTTTTTTCCGGCAACAACATCAAGCACACCTTTGTGCTGGCCCTGGGGGGCAACAACATCACCAACGATATTGCGGTCGGACTGCGAGCCCCCATTGCCGAAGCGGAAAAAATAAAGAAGAAATACGGCACCTGCATTGCCGGTAAGATCAGTGGTGAAGAAACCATCGAAGTCCCGGGTATGGGCGGGCGGGAAGCGCGGCAACTGCCGCGCCAGATCCTGGGTGAAATTCTGGAACCCCGCATGGAAGAAATCTTCACCCTGATCAAGCGTGAAATCTACCGTGAAGGCATGGAAAATGCGTTGACATCAGGTATCGTCCTGACCGGTGGCAGCGCCCTACTCGCCGACGCCACCGAAGTGGCTGAATCGATATTCAACCTGCCAACCCGCCTGGGCACCCCCCGGGGAATTAATGGTCTGGTAGATGTCGTCAACAATCCCATGTACGCCACCGGTGTCGGGCTGGTTTTATACGGCGCCAAGAATCAGTCTGAAAAGAAGTTTCGTATTCGGGATGCCAATATTTTCAACCGGCTGATCAGCCGTATGAAACGATGGTTCAAAGATGTAATTTAGGTGCTCTGAAAGCGTTGCCCAACGCCAAGCGGTTTACGTTTTGCGCATTAGGTCCCGGGACCATAAACAAAAATGGCAAGCCAGAATCATGAGTCTTAAACAAATACAGCTTTTTTCACCGGATTTAGATCCGAAAACCGCGGCCTCAGGCGGCCGCACCGTACAGGAGGGTGGGGATATGACGTTTACATATGTAGAAAATGAGAAATCCGCAAAGATCAAGGTTATCGGGGTTGGCGGTGCCGGCGGGAACGCCGTCAACAACATGATCGATTCCAAGCTCCAGGGCGTCCGGTTCATTGCGGCCAATACCGATGCCCAGGCCCTCGACATTTCAAAGGCCCCGGAGAAGATCCAGATCGGCGAACTGCTCACCGAAGGGCTGGGGGCCGGGGCGAACCCGCAGGTCGGCCGGGATGCCGCTGTCGAAAACCTGGATGAAATTCGCAGCGCCCTGGATGACAGTCACATGGTGTTCATTACCGCCGGCTTCGGCGGCGGTACCGGGACCGGAGCGGCACCGGTCATCGCACAAGCCTGCAAGGACCTGGGGGCTTTGACCGTGGCCGTGGTTTCAAAGCCGTTTTCTTTTGAAGGCCGCAAACGCGCCCGGCAGGCTGAAGAGGGAATCACTGCCTTGAAGGAAGTAGCCGATACGGTGATCACGATTCCCAATGATCGCCTGCGGGGTCTGGCATCTAAAAACGCCCGCATGGTGGACATGTTCAAGAAGGCGGATGAGATTTTACTGCATTCGGTCAAAGGGATAACCGATCTCATTATGATCCCGGGATTGGTAAACCTGGATTTCGCGGACGTAAAAACCACCATGTCCAAGGCCGGCTTGGCCATCATGGGAATCGGTATCGCCAGCGGTGAAAACCGGGCCGTGGAAGCGGCCGAACGGGCCATTTCCCATCCGCTGCTGGAAGACATCTCCATTGCCGGCGCCAAGGGTGTCCTCATGAACATCACCTCATCCAGCGACCTGACCCTCGAGGAAATGACGGAAGCATCCGACAAGATCTATGACGAGGTCGGTGAAGACGCCGAAATCATCTGGGGCCAGGCCATCGATGAAACGCTGGGGGATGAAATGCGGGTAACGGTGATTGCCACTGGTATCGGCGGTCCAGCCGCGGGAAAACAACCCTTGCGCGGGGTGGTTCGTGATATCACCAGCGCCGACCTGCAGGCCGCGGTGGACTTGGAAGAACCAACTTATATCCGGGTACAGGAAGCCGTGGGCGAATCTTCGGGCGCGACCTACCGCGGAACGAGTAGTTATAAAGGACTCGTGATCGACAACGACGACCTGGACGTTCCGACATTTCTGCGCAAAAAGGCCGATTAGGACTTGCGTGGGCGCACTGCGGGTACTTACTATGCGACTAGTGACAACCATTGCTGGTAAAAAGATGCAACATGGGCAGGAAAACCGCCAAATATCGGGATCGACTCGACGGCGAATCGGGTGCGGTGATCAAAAATCACCGCAACCGAATTACGGTTGCGCTGGTCTATCCCAATACCTATCGCATCGGAATGTCCAATCTGGGCTTTCTGACGGTCTACCGGCTGATCAACCGGTTCGACCGGGTCGTCTGTGAACGCGCCTTTCTCCCCGATGGAGATGGCAAGACCGATCGGGAGATACGCACGGTTGAATCGGGAAAGACGCTCGGCACATTCGATATCGTCGCTTTTAGCTTGTCGTTCGAAAACGATTATCCGGCCATCCTGGCGGTGTTAGAAAAAGCAGGCCTCCCCCTGGAATCCAGCGCACGAGGAACCCCCCACCCCCTCGTCATGGCGGGGGGGGTCGCCTGCTTTTTAAATCCCGAACCGATCGCCCCTTTCATCGACTGCTTCCTGCTCGGTGAGGCGGAGATCAACCTGCCCCTTTTCCTTGAAAAGGTTGATCCCGCGGCCGACCGTGCGGCGGTCCTCACGCAAATCGCTCATCACGTTCCCGGCGCCTACGTGCCGGCCTTCTATACCCCGTCCTACAAGGCCGACGGAACCCTGCTGGATCGGGTGGTTCTACCGGGAATTCCCGCAACCGTTAAGCCACCCCGGTTTCCGGATCTGGCGGCTGAGCCGGCCTTCAACAGCATCATCGCGACGGATACTACCTTTGATGACACCTATCTGGTAGAGGTAGCCCGGGGGTGCCCCCACGGCTGCCGTTTTTGCAGCGCGGGTTTTGTCTATCGTCCGCCACGTTTCCAATCCTTGGAAACCCTGAAAGGGTGTTTGGCCCAAGCGGCCAAACGTACGTCTAAAGTGGGACTGGTGGGCACGGCCGTCGCCGACCTGCCCGGCCTGCATGAGCTGTGTCATCTGGCCGGTGAAAAGAACCTGCAGGTATCGTTCAGCAGCCTGCGAGCCGATGCCCTGGATGCGGAGCTGATCAACACCCTGCGCAGCAGCGGGGTCAAGACAGCCACCATAGCACCGGATGCCGGATCGGAACGGATGCGCCGCATCATCAATAAAGGTATCAACGAAACTGAATCCTCACGGCCACCGCGGCCCTGGTCGCCGGCGGTATCCCCAATCTCAAACTTTACTTTATGGTGGGCCTGCCCTGGGAATCCACCGCGGATGTGGAAGCCATCATCAGGCTGACCCAAAAAATCAAAGCCCGCTTTCTGGAAGCCAGCCGTTCGCGTAAAAAGATCGGCACCATCACCGTCAGTATCAATGCCTTTGTTCCCAAACCTTTCACGCCCTTCCAATGGTGTCCCATGGAGGATCGCCGGACCCTGCAAAGTAAAATCAAAACCCTGCGCAGAGCCCTCCAAAAGATCCCCAATGTCCGCGTGCAGGCCGAGAATCTGCGCTGGTCCTATATCCAGGCACTCTTTGCCCGGGGCGATCGCCGGGTTGCCGACCTGCTCAAATCTGCGCATGCCAAAGGCGGCAACTGGGCGCAAACATTCAAGGAAACGGATCAGGACCCTGATTTCTATGTCACCCGGATGAGGGAGACGTCGGAGCACTTGCCCTGGGAGTTTATCGACCACGGATTGAAAAGGGCATTTTTAGTGAACGAATACCACCGGGCCCGGGAAGCCAAAACGACGCCGGCCTGTGCCCTGGAGAACTGCCACCTGTGCGGTGTCTGTTAGACCGCTCGCCCCCTTTTTGCAGATCTATCCGCCGGGTGATTGCCCCCTGTTTTCCCGGCCGTCGGTTGAGCCGGGGTACCTTATATATAAGGTCGGTCAATCGGACATCACCCACCCGGCCCCATGCCGGAACCAACCGTTTATCCAGGCTTGCCTGAAAATCTTTTAAACTTAATAAGTTCGGGAATTTCCCGGCATTTCCGACCCCCCGCGCAGCCTGCAAAAAGAACTTGAAACCATCTGCTCATTATGTTAGTCGTGCTGTTGGTTTATCAAAAATCCTTCTTTCCAAACGCCACAAGAATTGAAAGGATCGGACTGCACATGACTTCGAAAAGTGAGTTGCAACTGGCCCTCCGACTAACCCTGATTCTATTGGTCGTAGGGTTGTTCTGTTTTGCTGCATTTCCCGTCACCCCCCCGGACAGACCCGTCAGGATTGCCTATCAAACCAAAGCCGGAAAAGTAAATTTCGATCACAAGACGCACCTGAGTGAAACCGGCTATGGTTTGAACTGCAATGACTGCCACCACCACCCCGGCGAAGGTGAAGATGAAATTGAAGAAGCCGGGAGCTGCGGCGCCTGCCATGCCGAACCCGAGGAAGCCGAACGGGTCAGCCAAACGTGTAACGCGTGTCATGATCCGGATGACTATGACTTGGAGGAGATGACGGCCAGGGCAGACGCCTTCCACGACCAGTGTATCTCGTGCCATAAAGATTTTGAAGCCGGACCTGTTGAATGTGCCGCCTGCCATATGCTTTAACCGGGCGGGAAACCTTTCAAACAGCTGCCTCTTTCACCCACTAGCGGCTACTTTTAAAAGGCTAAACTATGCTGAAAAGATCATTTTTAGGTTGGTCGAAACCCAGAATAAAAAACCTGACGATCGGTGATATCCACCGTCCCCCCGAGACCATTGCGGTTCCCGAGACGGTAACACTCCTGATCGAGAAGCCGGGGGTACCCACCGGGCCGCCCCTGGTACAGCCGGGCGAAGAGGTAAAGTCCGGCCAGAAACTGGTGTTGTTCGAACAGGCGGACACCTATGCCACGGCTCCCGTTACCGGCCAGGTTACCAAGGTCACCACCCGGGCGGGCGATTTCGGGAAAAACTATGTTGAAATCTGCATTGCTAGCGAAGATGCCGACCAGGCCGATAACGCCTGGGCAGCTGCCTGCGGCGACACTCCGACCCTGGAAACCCTCACTGGTTACCTGGCGAACGTACCGGGGAAACCAGGCCTGGAAGCACTGCAAGATCCCGAGAAACCAATCCACAAAATCGTGGTGAACGGGTCCGATGCGGACCTTCTGGTGGCCACGCGCCAATACCAGGTCAAGAACCAGGCCGACGATATCCACCACGGCATCGGTATTCTGAAAAAAGCCACCGGGATAGATGACATCGTTATCTGTCTGACCCAGGATGTCGTCCAGAATGTCGGGCATCTGGGTGCTGAACCGGTAGGGGTCAACAACGAATACCCCGGCACCCTGCCCCTGATGATCATGAAAAATTCCCTGGATATGGAAGTTCCGGCCGGCGATGCCTGCGAGGACCTGGGCGTATTTTTCATCAGTGCCGAGGCAGTCGCCTCCATCGGCCGGGCTTTCACCCAAAAGGCGATTCCAACTGAAAAAACGATAACCGTCGTCGATAAAGCCGGCACTATCCGCCTGCACAAAGCCACCATCGGAACCCCGCTGGCCGCTATCTTTGCAGCCGTGGGTGTTGATCTCCAAGAGGGGGACCGCATTATTTCCGGCGGCCCGATGACCGGAGCGGCCATTTATTCCGATGAATACCCGATCATGCCGGACACCGATGCCATCATCGTCCAGGCCGGTGCGGATATCCCGCTGATGTCCGATTACCCCTGTATCAATTGCGGCGACTGCATTCCCATCTGCCCGGCCCGCATCCAGGTCAACATGCTGGTGCGCTTTCTGGAGGCCGGACAGTATCAGGATGCAGCAGATCTATACGACCTTGATTCCTGCGTGGAATGCGGTCTGTGCACCTTCGTGTGCCCCGCCAAGATACCGATTTTCCAATATATCAAGCTGGCCAAATATGAGCTGGCCCGACTCGAATCTGCGGAGGCTGCTAATGAGTAATCCGAAAAAATTAATCGTCTCCCACGCTCCTTTCTGGCATAACGGAAGCAATGTGACCGAGCGCAGTTATGCCGTCCTGATCGCAGCCCTGCCGGCCGCGGTGGCGGGTATCCTGCAGTATGGCGGACCGGCCGTGGCCGTAGTCTGTCTTGCCGTGGGCAGCGCCATGGGCTGGGAATGGCTGATCAACCGCATCATGAAACAGCCGCCCACGATCGGGGACGGCAACGCTGCCGTGATCGGCCTGATGATGGCCATGCTCCTGCCGGCGACTGTCCCCTGGTGGGTGGTACTGACCGCTACCTTTATCGCCGTCGTTCTGGGCAAACAGATTTACGGCGGCATCGGTGCCAACCCGTTCAACCCGGCGGTCATGGCTATGGCCATGATGTCGGTAGCCTGGAGCACCCTGCTGGACTTCGACACAAACCTGGTTCACTACGACTTCGGCTACAACATGTTGTACCCGCTGGGTGTGCTTAAAGCCTTTGGCGTGGCCGGCATCGAATCCTATGACTATATTGACCTGCTCCTGGGCCGCCAGGCCGGTGGGCTGGGATCCACTTTCGGCCTGGGCTTGGTTATCGGCGGACTCTATCTGATTATCCGCGGTTTTATCCGCTGGGAAATAGTCGGCAGCTTCCTGGCGGGTGTGCTGGTAACCGCCCTGCTGTTCAATATGTCTGATCCGACAATGTATGCCGATCCGATCTTCCACCTGCTGACCGGCTATACCCTGATCGGGGCCTTTTTCCTGGCTACCGAGGATGCCTCTTCACCGGTCAATCCCATTCCGATGCTGATTTACGGCGCCGGTTGCGGGATACTGACCGTTCTGATTCGCAATATCGGCATGTACGCCGATGGCGTGCTACTGGCCATCCTGCTCATGAACTCCATCAACCCGCTCATCGATAGAATCAGACCGCAAGCGATAGGAAAGGTAGGCTAACATGGGTGAAATGATTAAAATGGTCGTGGTATTGACGTTTCTCAGCTCCCTCTCCGGGGGATTGCTGGCCTATGTCAAGGAAAACACCGCACAACGGATCGAGGACCAGGTGCTCCAATTTGTCAAGGGGCCCACGTTGAAAAGCCTTTTCAAAGATGCTGAAAACGATCCCCTGTCGGACCGGTTTACTATTGAACGCGACAAGGAGAGCATGACCTTTTTCGTCGCCAAACTGGACGGGAAAGCCCAAACCGTCGCATTTGAAACGTTCGGCAAAGGCTACGGCGGCGATGTCGGCCTGATGGTGGCCGTGGATGTGGCCACTGATAAAATCTACGGTGTCGGCGTCACCACCCACAGTGAAACCGCCGGTCTGGGTTCCATGGCCAAGGACGATCCGTCCTTTGCCGTCCAGTTCGCCGGTCAGCCGCTCCTGGAACCGATCCAGGTTACCGGCGACGGCGGCAAGATCAACGCTTTGTCCGGAGCCACGATTACTTCTCGGGCTGTATGCGTAGCCGCCACCCAGGCCGGAGACATGTACAAGAGCCTGAAACCGGAAATACAAGAAAAGCTCAAATCACTTACCCCATAGGGAGATACTGATGGCAAAGTCTGTTACCCACGAATTTTTTAAAGGTTTCTGGGAAGAAATTGCGCCCTTTCGCCTGGTTCTCGGGTTGTGCCCCGTGTTGGGGGTCACCACCAAGATGCAGTTCGGGCTCGGCATGGGGCTAGCCACCACCTTTGTACTGGTGTGTTCCAACCTGCTGGTTTCCTCCCTGCGCAAGGTGATTCCCCCCAAAGTCCGCGTTCCATGCTTCATCATCATCATCGCCACGTTCGTCGTCCTTGTGGAAATGCTCATGCAGGCCTATACCTACGAGCTGTTTCTGCAATTGGGGGTGTTTATCCCGCTGATCGTGGTGAACTGCATCGTTCTGGGCCGGGCCGAGGCGTTTGCGTCCAAGAACGGCCTAGTACTGTCACTGGCGGACGGACTGGGGATCGGCCTGGGGTTCACCATATCGCTGGGCGCTTTAGGGGCCTTTCGCGAAATATTGGGTGCCGGCACCCTGACGCTGTGGGGAGACCCGCTGTTTAACATAGCTACTTATTTTCCAGGATTTCAAGCGTTTACTTTCATGGTCCAGGCACCCGGTGCCTTTGTCTGCCTGGGTGTCATGCTGTGCGGTATGAATATGTTAGGCCAGAAATAGGAGGACCCTCATGGGTGACTACATCGTCCTTATTGTGAGTTGCATCTTTGTCAACAATATCCTGCTGGCCCAGTTTCTGGGCAACTGCCCCTTCCTTGGAACCTCCAAGAAAATGGAAACCGCGGTCGGCATGGCCATGGCCGTTGTCTTCGTGCTGGTTATGGCCGGGGTGATCTCCTGGATCACCTACTACATGGTCCTGGTCCCCGCCGACCTGGTCTACCTGCGGACCATCGCCTTTATCGTGGTAGTCGCTTCGCTGGTGCAGTTCGTGGAGATGTTCCTGAAGAAAAGTATTCCGGCCCTGTATGCCGGACTGGGTATTTTCCTGCCCCTGATCACCACCAACTGTGCCGTGTTCGGCGCCTGCGTTCTCAATATCGACTTTGAACGCACCTTTATGGAGTCCCTGGTGGCCTCTTTTGCCTATGCGATTGGGTTCGGGCTGGCCCTGATCATCTTTGCCGGGCTGCGGGAGAAGATCCTCCTGGCCCGGGTTCCCAAGCCGCTGCAGGATACGTCCATCGCCCTGGTGACGGCCGGGGTGCTTTCTCTGGCTTTCTATGCATTCAAGGGTATGGTGTAATATAGTGCTTCTCGTATACGAGGGAGGTTATTTTGGTTGAAGCCGTTCTTGTTCTGATGGGAGTAGGTGCCCTGTGCGGCACCATACTGAGTGTAGCGTCCAAGGTATTTTATGTCTGGGAAGATCCCCGGATTGCGGAAGTCGAAGGGGAACTGGCCGGAGCCAACTGCGGCGGATGCGGTTATGCCGGCTGTTCGGCGGCCGCCGTGGCTGTTGTCAATGGCAAGGCCTTGCCCACGGTGTGCGTGGTGGCCGGTCCCGATACCGCGGCCGCCGTGGCCGGGGTCATGGGCATGGATCCCGGCACCGCCGAAGCGTCGCTGTCCCGCAATCTCTGTGAAGGCGGCGGTCGGGCCGAAAACCAGTATGCCTACATGGGCGTCAGCTCCTGTGCTGCCCTGAGTACCCTGTACGGCGGGAAACGGGTTTGCCAGGTCGGCTGCCTGGGCATGGGCGACTGTGTGCGTTCCTGTATCTTCAACGCCATCGAGATCGGCCCCAACGGTTTCCCGGTTGTCGATGAAGTCATGTGCGTGGGCTGCGGCGCCTGTGAAAAGGCCTGCCCGAAAAATATCCTGACTGTCCGGACCATGTCTGAACGTCTGCTCCATTTCAACCAGGAAGATGATGCCCTGGCGCCCTGCGCCCAGACCTGCCCGGCAGAAATCAATATTCCCAAGTATATCTCCCAGATCCGCGAAGGAGATTATGCCGGTGCGGTCCATACCATCCGGGAACGAAACCCCCTGCTGCTCTCCTGCGGTCGGGTTTGCCCGCATCCTTGTGAAGAGTACTGCCGCCGGGATATAGAAGACGATGAACCGGTCTCCATCAACCAGCTCAAGCGGTTTGTGGCCGATTACGAAATGAACTCCGGCAGCCGCCTGCCCATTTCCTGTGCACCGTCCACGGGCAAGAAAGTGGCTGTGGTCGGCGGCGGACCGGCCGGCTTGAGCTGCGCGTTCTTCCTGCGCCGCCTCGGGCATGACGTAACCATATTCGACAGCAATCCGGAACTGGGCGGCATGATCCGCTACGGCATCCCCGAATACCGTCTGCCCAAAGAAGTCCTTAAATGGGAAACCGATGGCATTCTGGGCACCGGCATCGAGGCCCGCATGAACATGACGTTCGGTGATGACTTTACGGTCGCCACCCTGAAAGAAGCCGGCTACGATGCCATCTTTCTCGGCATCGGCGCCTGGAAGGACTATTCGCTGCGCGTGGAAGGCGAAGATCTGGAAGGCTGCTACACGGGGATCAGCTTCTTAACCGCGTTTGCCAGCGATCAGCAATCCGAAAATCCCCAGGGCTTTCCCATCGGTAAGAAATGCGTAGTCATCGGCGGCGGCAACACGGCCATCGACTGTGTGCGGACCCTGGTGCGATTAGGGGCGGAAGAGGTTACCATCCTCTACCGGCGGACCCGCGCTGAAATGCCCGCCAACCTGGTTGAAATCGAAGCGGCCGAACATGAGGGCGTCAATTTCCATTTCCTGGCCGCTCCCACCCGTGTCATCGGTGATGATAACGGCTACGTTAAACAGCTCGAATACCTGAAATGTGAACTTGGCGAGCCCGATGCCAGCGGCCGCCGGAGCCCGGTACCGGTCGAAGGTTCCGAAACCCTGCTGGATATCGACATGCTGGTAACCGCTATTGGACAGGGACCCGATGCTTCTTTTAAGGATAAGGATGCAGACCTGGCCGACCTGGAGCTGACCCGCTGGAGTACCATCGATAACGACCCGGAAATCCTGCAGGCCAACATTCCCTATATCTTTACGGGCGGTGACTCAGCCACCGGCGCCAGCCTGGTGGTGGAAGCTATCGGCGGAGGCCGCCGCGCGGCCCGATCCATCCACCTCTACCTGATGGGACAGGATGAAGAAGCAGAAGAGCCGGTCGAAGTCACGATTCCGCCGGTTCCGAAATCACTATTGAAGAAACACATACCGGAATCCCTTTTTGAAGAGGTGCCGGGTGTGGGCCAGACGAAACGCGCGCCCATGCCGGAAATGGAGGTAGCCACACGGATCAAATGTTTCGAGGAGGCCGACTTGGTCATCTCCGAAAAAGACGCCAAATACGAATCCAACCGCTGCTTGAACTGCTGCCGGATCTGTTACGACAAAGATAGCGATCGGGCGGCTTGATATCGGCTTTTAAAACCAAAAGCGCCGCAGTGATAATTAACTGCGGCGTTTTCTTTTTTTAATCTTAATCTGCTTTATCCATGGGGCAGATAATCCCCGTTCTTTCTAGATCAGCAATAGGTATATCATCGAAATCAAAAGCCCTCGATTTCGATTTCGAATACCTCATAGGTACTATTCCGATCTACTCCTCCCCCTTGACGGGGGAGGTTGGGGGGAGGCTGTCGTGTCTCCCTTGATAAACTTGAAAAGCAGGGTTCCTTGATCCGTCAGGGGAGGGGACTCTCTTCCCTAATGGAAGTCACAGATAAATCTATTGGGAATCTTGGCTTTGCTCCAGCCCGTCCAGAAAAGCCTGCATATCCTCCGCTAGAGGCGCCTCAAACGTCATTCTCTCACCGGACCGGGGGTGATCCACGGACAACCGCCAGGCGTGCAGCATTTGCCGTTTAACGCCCCTTGACAGTGCATCCAGCTTCGGGTCCTGCCGACGGTACTGGCTGCCTGTCCGGCCGCCATACAGGCTGTCTCCGATGATGGGATGGTGGATGGCGGCGCAGTGCACTCGGATTTGATGGGTCCGCCCGGTCTTGATTTGAATCTCCAGCAGGTTGCACGCCCCCAGTCGCGAGTGGACCTTCCAGAGAGATAGAGCCGGGCGCGGGTGCCGGCTGGCAATGGACATCTTCTTGCGCTGGGTCGGATGGCGTCCTATGGGCAGGTCAATCTCTCCCCGGTCCGGCGACATATCACCGTAAACCAGGGCCAGGTACTTTTTACCTACCGTACGGGCTTTGAACTGGCCGGCCAGGTGCTCGAGGGCTGCAGCGTTTTTGGCCACAATGATGGAACCGGAAGTGTCTTTGTCGAGGCGATGTACGATACCTGGTCGAATTTCCCCGGCAATCGGCAGCAGGTCCGGGCAATGGTGCAACAGACCATTCACCAATGTCCCGGAATAATGGCCGGGAGCGGGGTGGACCACCAATCCCGATGGCTTGTTAATAACAACGATGTCCTCATCTTCATAGAGGATATCCAGCCCCAAAGGTTCCGGCTCGAAGGAAACGGTCTCCGGCGGCGGCAGTTCGCCCGCCACACTATCCCCGGTTTTCACCCGGTAGCCCGGCTTTTTCAGATCGCTATTCACCCGTACAAGGCCATCGCGAATCAGGCGGGCGGCGTGTGATCGGGAACAATCGGGGACGAGGCTGCTGACTACCGCGTCCAAGCGGAGACCCTCGTCGGACGAAGATATCTCAAAGAAGAAGGGATGGGTGTCTTGAGAAGGTTGGGAGGTGTTCAATGTCTGTACGGTGCCGGGGAGCACCTTTTATTCAGATGATGTCTCTTCAGATTCCTCCGGTGGTACGACCGGCCGCTGTTCTTCGATCAAGGCATCGAGTTCAGCGGCAATGGAAGCTTCATCTGTATTTTTAGCGGTCGACAACTCCTTCACCAGGAGAATCTGGGCGGTGTCGTACAGTTTTCGTTCCCCAAAGGAGAGGTCCTTGGTAAACTTGAGCAGCGAGAGATCCCGAAAAACTTCAGCCACATCGTAAAGGGATCCGGTTTTGATCTTGTCCATATATTCACGGTAGCGCCGGTTCCACGTCTGGCTCTCCAGGTTGCTGTTCCGTTTGCCCTTCATGACATCGTAGACTTTGGGCACATCTTTCTCGTCGATAATATCCCGCAACCCGACCGAGGCCACGTTCCAGGTGGGAATCATGATAACCATGCCGTTTTCCAGCACTTTCATGATGTAGAAATCATGGGTTTCACCATTGACATCCCGGCTCTCAATGGCTTCGATCCGCCCGACCCCATGGGCGGGATAGACGGCCAGATCTCCAACCTTGAATTTTTTGATCTCGCCCTGCGGTTCGGAGGCCGGATTGCCGTTGTCTTTTTTATCCATTTGGTTTTACCCGTGAAAATTGGTTACGTGCTGCTTTGTAGCTGGATGTTGTAATTGAAGAAAGCCAACTGGAGAATGTGTGCTGTTAGGTGGAATTTCCTCAAATTTCGGTACAATACAATATGCTTTATATCACACCTTTGGGGTTCATTCAATAAAAAAGGATTGGCGCCACGAGGGCGCCAATCCTTCTAACGTTGAACAGATTTTAATGCTGCTAAGCCCTGATTACATCAGGAACGGAACCATCAGAAGGGCCACAACATTCAGAATCTTGATCATCGGGTTAACGGCCGGGCCGGCAGTATCTTTGTAGGGGTCGCCTACGGTGTCGCCGGTAACGGCAGCTTTATGGGCATCAGAACCCTTGCCGCCGAGGTTGCCGTCTTCGATGTATTTTTTCGCGTTATCCCATGCAGCACCACCGGTGGTCATGGAAATGGCCACGAACACACCCGTTACGATGGAACCGATGAGCATACCGCCCAGGGCTACTTTGCCCAGCACGAAACCTACGACCAGCGGAGCCAGAACCGGCATAAGGGCCGGAACCATCATCTCTTTCAGGGCAAACTTGGTGACAATGTCAACACAAGCAGCATAGTCCGGTTTGGCAGTCCCTTCCATAATGCCCGGGATCTCGGCAAACTGACGCCGTACTTCAACCACAACCGCGGCACCGGCGTTACCCACCGCCTGCATGCACATGGCAGCGAACAGGTACGGCAGCAGGCCACCGATGAACAGGCCCAGGATGACGTTTACGTCGGCCAGGTCGAAACGAATGTCCGCGGAGCCGCCATGAATGGCAAATTCCTGAACATAGGCTGCGAACAGAACCAGGGCAGCCAGACCGGCGGAGCCGATGGCGTAACCCTTGGTGACGGCCTTGGTGGTGTTACCCACGGCATCCAGCGGATCCGTTACGGCGCGTACGCTTTCGTCCATTTCAGCCATTTCGGCAATCCCGCCGGCGTTGTCGGTGATCGGGCCGTAGGCGTCGATGGCGATAACCATACCGGTCATGGAGAGCATGGACATGGCCGCCATGGCAATCCCGTACAGGCCGGCGAACTGGTAAGCCAGGAAAATCGAAAGGCAGATGGCCAGGATCGGCAGTGCGGTGGCCTGCATGGAGACGGCCAGGCCGGCGATGATGTTGGTGCCGTGACCGGTGGTGGACGCATCGGCAATTTTCTTAACCGGAGCGTAAATACCGGTGTAGTACTCAGTGATGATAACGATAACCACAGTGAGCGCCAAGCCGATCAGCGTACAGTAGAAAATGTTCATGGCGGTAAGATCGCCGACATTGTTCATGTACTTCATGGTCACATAGTAGAAAGCGATCCCCGCCAGGATAGCGGAGCCGAACATACCTTTGTACAGGGCGCCCATTACGTATCCGCTGCTGCCCAGTCTGACGAAGAAGGACGCAATGATGGAAGCGATAATGGAAATGGCGCCGAGAAGCAGCGGGAATTCGGTGGCCATGGGAACTTTCGGGTACAACAGGTGGCCGATCAGCATGGCGGCCACGGCGGTTACCGCGTAAGTTTCGAACAGGTCCGCGGCCATACCGGCACAGTCACCTACGTTGTCGCCAACGTTGTCGGCGATGGTGGCCGGGTTACGCGGATCGTCTTCGGGGATACCAGCTTCGACCTTACCTACCAGGTCGGCGCCTACGTCGGCACCCTTGGTGAAGATACCGCCGCCCAGACGGGCAAAGATGGAGATCAGGCTGCCACCAAAACCGAGGGCAACCAGAGCGATAATGTCATGGGTGAAGGTGTAGTAACCGGCGGTAGCGGTCAGGGCCAGGCCAGCCACGATCATACCGGTCACGGAGCCGCCCTTGAAAGCCATGGCCAAACCAGCCGCCATGCCGTCTTTGGCAGCTTCGGCGGTCCGCACATTGGCCAGAACCGAAACGCGCATGCCGATGTAGCCCGCCAGAAAAGACGCGACGGCGCCTACAGCAAACCCTACGGCGGTCTTGGCGCCCAGGCTGGCAAAGATGACGGCGAAAATAATAATACCGGTGATACCCATGGATTTCATCTGACGGTTCAGGTAGGCCACTGCGCCTTCCTGGATCGCGCCAGCGATTTCCTGCATTCTTTCGTTACCCGCAGGTGCGCCCTTGACGACCATTGCAATGATAATGGAATACAGAATTCCAACAACACCAACGAGCGTGCACAGCAACGGGATGTTGCTCATCAATACATCCATTCTTACCTCCATGTTAAAAATGTTAAGATTGCTTGATTCTTTTACGGTTAAACCGATTCATAGCTGTGTTCACACCGTGTTTCAGCACCGTAACTGCTGCTTTCGAAGCATGATCGATGAAGTCTGTTAGGCTTGCCTGTTCCCGGTTGTTAAACTGTCCCAGGACATGGTCCACCACATCTTCATCCGCTTCGGAACGTCCGATGCCCAGGCGAAGTCTTGCAAAATCTCCGGTCTCCAGAGCATCCATCATTGACCTAATACCTTTGTGTCCGCCATCGCCCCCTTTCTTTTTTATTTTTAATCTTCCAAATTCCAGGTCGATATCATCATGAATGACCAGTATCTCCCTGTGTGATATGCAAAATTTTTCTAAAAAAGCGACTGCCGGCGGCCCGCTGCGATTCATGTAGCACTGTGGCTTGAGCAGCTGCACGGCGCGACCTTGTATGGTCCCCCGTCCAAACTCAAGCCCGGCCTCAGAGACCTCCCACCCGATATTGTAACGTCGGGCCAGGGCATCCACTACCCGAAAGCCTATATTATGCCGGGTATCCCGATAATCAGGCCCGGGGTTGCCAAGACCCACGATGAGCTTGATCTGCGAAGGCTCGCTGTATAAGGAATCCGCCGTCACAGGTCAGCCCAATTCCAAGACTACTCTTCTTTTTCGGCGGTTTCTTCGCCTTCCGCTTCCGCCTCTTCGCCTTCTTCAACGCCCTCTTCATCTTCTTCGAGCTCTTCCTCTTCCACTTCCTCTTCCTTCATCTTGCCGCTGAGGATGGTCAGGATGGTGAAGTCGACATCGTGGGGGATTTCAATATCCCCTTCCAGCTGGACATCTTCGACGTGGACCGAATCGCCGATGTTCAGTTCGGTAATATCGATCTCAATGAATTCCGGTATCTCCCCGGGTAGACAGAGGACTTCAAGCTCACGCCGAATCAGCTGGGTCATACCGCCCATCTCGATACCGATACACTTGCCGGTGGTGGTCACCGGCACCATGACGTTGATCTTCTGCTTCATATCAACTTCGTAAAAATCGATATGCAGATAGTCCCGGCTTAGCGGTGAAATCTGCATCTCCTTAATCATGGCTGTACGCGGCTTTTTCTCCCCCTTGACAGAAATGCTCAAGATGGCCTGGCCGGCAGAGCCGCCTTTGGCAATGTCTTCCAGTTCGCTGAGATCAATAGATAGCAGCACCGGATCTGTATTGGGTCCGTACAGAACCGCGGGCAGGCGGCCCTCCCGGCGTAACGTCCGGGCCTGGCCTTTGCCTGATTCGGTCCTGGTAACGGCATTTAATTCAAGTAACTCCAAAATATTTCCTCCTTAACGTGTTTTTATACAAAAAGCGATGTCACTGAATCGCCGGTTGCACTGCGTATAATGGCTTCGCCAACAAGTTCCGCAATGGATAGCACTTCAATTTTATCACACACGGCCGCCTTGTCGTTGAGCGGGATGGTATCCGTGACGATCAGCGATTTGAGCGGCGAATCGCAAATCCGGTCCACCGCAGGTCCTGACAGAACGGCATGACTGCAGACGGCATGCACCTCGTCGGCTGCATGTTCCATGATCGCGCTGGCGGCCTGGGTCAGGGTTCCGGCCGTATCGGCCATGTCATCCAGGATCATGGCAACTTTGTCTTGAACGTCCCCGACCACTGACATCGCCTTGGCCACATTGGGCGCTGAGCGGCGTTTGTCGATGATCGCCAGGCCGGCCCCCAGGCGCTTGGCAAAGGCCCGGGCCCTTTCCGCCCCACCGGCATCGGGAGAGACAATGACCAGATTCTCCTGGTCGAAATTGGTTTTTATGTGTTTCAACGTCACCGGGGCGGCAAACAGGTTGTCCACCGGTATACTGAAAAACCCCTGGATTTGCCCCGCATGCAGATCCATGGTGATGACCCGATCCGCCCCGGCCGTGGAGATCAGGTCTGCTACCAGCTTGGCACTGATAGGCACCCGGGGCGCCACCTTCTTGTCCTGGCGGGCATACCCGTAATAGGGAATCACCGCGGTAATCCGTCTGGCGGAAGACCGATTGAAAGCATCGATCATCAGCAACAATTCCACCAAGTTGTCGTTTACCGGATCACAGGTTGACTGAATCACAAAAATGTCTTTCAGGCGCACATTTTCCTGAATTTCGATCTGGATCTCGCCATCGCTAAACGTCTTGACCTTGGCGCCCCCCATGGGCACATTCAGGTAGTCGCAAATCTTCTTGGCCAGAACCGGATTCGAATTTCCTGAAAATATGGCAAAATCAGTCATGGTTCATCCTTGGCTCGGGTATATATGAACGCGGCCATAACTATAAAACGGCCTTTCAAACCGTTTGGTATCTGTTGGCTGGGGCGGTAGGATTCGAACCTACGAATGCAGGGACCAAAACCCTGTGTCTTGCCACTTGACGACGCCCCATGTTTGAGACCTGAGATTAAACAAAAAAAATCGGGCGTTTTGATGGCACCTGGTTCATCAAACCAGGAGATCCGCCAAGAAAACAGCACCACCATATTGAGGGGCCAGAGCTTCTGCGGCCCTTTGGGCGGTCTGGGATTCGGCAAAAAGCCCAAAAATACTTGAGCCGCTACCGGACATCAGCGCCCCGTCAGCCCCATTCTCGATCAACTTCTTTTTTACAGCTGCAATTTCAGGATATCTTGGAATTACAACTGTTTCTAGATCATTGCACAAATGCTGGGCCGGAATGAACCCATTTTGTTTTAAAAAAAATGATTTAAGGTGATTTTCACATTTTGTCAATCCCAAATTCAGTTTTTTGTATACGTCGGCAGTCGGGATACCAAATCCGGGATAGACCACCAAAACCTTGCAGCGGTCAAGCCCTTCAAATGCGGTCAGCCGTTCGCCGATTCCCGTTGCCAGGGCCGGCCGGCCAAACAAGAAAAATGGAACGTCCGCACCAATGGTGGCGCCCAGGCCAGCGAGCTCATCCGGTGTCAGCGGCAGGCCATAGAAAGCGTTGAGGCCTTTTAAAACCGCCGCGGCGTTACTGCTGCCGCCTCCCAGGCCCGCCCCCGCCGGAATCTGCTTTTCAATTTCAATAGCCACCCGTTCCGGCACCAGGTGGTGCTCATAAAAAACCGCAGCCGCAAGGGCAGCCAGGTTGGTCGCGTCCTGCGGTACACCGGGATAATCGCAAGTTACTGAAATAGCTTCTTTTCCCGGTCTCAGAACTATTTTATCCCGCAGGCTGATGGCGCACATGAGTGACACCAGATCATGGTAACCGTCCGGCCGTCTCCCGGTAATATTGAGAAACAAGTTAATCTTGGCCGGCGATTCGAGCGCCAGGGGGCCGCTCACTACTGACTCTGCTTTACATAGTTGATCCGCAGATCATACAGGATGGTCTGCAGCAGCTTTTCCTCTTCGGAAGATAGATTGCCCTTGGTCTTCTCCTCAAGCATAACCAGGATGTCGATGGTCTGTTTGCCTAGTTCCAGGTTCTTGACCTTTTGGCCCTGGATGGGATCTTCCATGAGTCCCAGATGCATGAGTGCGGACGCGTTCAGGGAAACCACAAAGGTGGAAAAGTTCATCTCCGGCAGAGGAATATGATCCTCCGGTTGGGCGGTACCTTCCTCCGCGGTCTCGTCGGGCGTATCCTTCATGATGAATCCCTGCTGCTCCTCGTTCTTCTCTGTCATGGCGTTCCCTCCCCTCTGGGTAGAGCTGTTGGCTTTTAGCGCTCAGGAATCAGCGAATCTGTAGGTCTTTATTTTATATCATTTTCATACCTGGTTTAGGGTTAAAAGCTAAATTGCCGTCCCTAAAATTCGAGCGGAATGGCCGTTTTAACCGAACCCAGATTCCTGAGCTCAGTAAACACATCATCCGGAATGGGGGTGTCCGTACACAGGAAGATAATGTTGTTGTCGCCTTCCTCTTCCTGGCCCACCTGCATCCGGCCAATGTTGATATTATGGTTGCCCAGGGTGGTCCCGATCTCACCAATGGAACCCGGCCTGTCTATGTTGTAAATCAGGGCCAGGTGACCATTGGGGACCATTTCCAAACGGAATGAGTTGATCCTTACAATACGGGGGTCCCTTTTACCGAAAATTGTTCCGGACACGGTACTGGTCGTTTCGGTGGTAACCACCTTCAGCGTGATCATATTGTTATATTCGTCGGAATCAGCGGTTTCGGTCTCGGTGACCTTGATGCCTCTTTCCTTGGCGATGATGCGGGCATTGACGAAGTTGACGTCATCCTTTACTTCGGGTAAAAGCAGGCCTCGTAAGGCGGCTGTGGTAACCGGCGAAAGGTCCAACTCTTGGAAATCACCAACATATTCGATAACAACCTCCTTAAGAGGCCCACAGATCAACTGAGCCTGCAGACAGCCAATCTTGTCAGCGATGTCCAGAAAGGGCCCCAATTTTTCGAGCAAATCGCCCGTTACCGAAGGAACATTGACCGCATTTCTGATGGTACCGTTTTTCAAATAATCGATAATCTGGTCGGCTACCGCTACTGCGACATTGGTCTGGGCTTCACGGGTCGAGGCCCCCAGGTGAGGCGTGCAGATAAAGCGCTCGAAAGCAAACAGGGGGGATTCTTCCGGCGGTTCGGTTTCAAAAACATCCAGGGCGGCTCCGGCCACCTTCCCGGACTGCATGGCATCGCAAAGATCCGCTTCATTGACGATGCCGCCACGGGCACAGTTGACCAGCATTACCCCGTCTTTCATCTTGGCAAAGGCCTCTTTATCAACGAGACCGATGGTGTCCTTCAGTTTCGGCACGTGGATGGTGATATAGTCAGCCTGGGCATAGAGGTCTTGCAAGGCAGCAAACTCGAAACCCGCCTTTTCGATCTGGTCGGGAGCCACAAATGGATCGTGTACAAGGACCTTCATTTTGAGCCCCCGGGCGCGGTCAGCGACGATGGAACCAATCTTACCGAAGCCAATGACGCCCAGGACTTTGTTAAAAATCTCACGTCCTTGCAGCTTTTTCTTGTCCCAGCGTCCATCCTTGAGCGAGGCCGTACCTTCGGGAATATTGCGGGTTAAAGAGAGCATCATGGCAATCGCATGCTCGGCGGTTGTGACCACATTCCCGCCGGGTGTATTCATCACGACGACACCGCGTTTAGAGGCTGCGGGAATATCAACATTGTCCAGCCCGATACCGGCCCGGCCCACGACTTTCAGGTGGTCGGCCGCCGAAAGAAGATCCTCGGTAACCTTGGTAGCGCTTCTAATTACCAGACCGTCATACTCCCCGATGACGCTTTTCAATTCCTCTGGGGTCAGACCGGTCTTCACATCCACCTCGATACCCTCTTCCTGTTCAAACATTTCGATCCCGATCTCACCCAGCATGTCGCTTACCAAAACTTTCATTATCTCTCCCTCGGCATTTGATTAGAAACGGTTTCAAAAACGCCCCTCAGTACCAATTCGGCGTTGGTCGTTCAGTTCAAGGCATCGCAATACACCCGTATTCCTCCCGGTTGAACCTCACGGCCGCCGCACCTTGAACCCGATTGAAGAATTTGAAACCACCTCTAGGTTATAATATCAATGTGACCCCTCAACATATTAAATTCAAACTGTTTGTCAAGAATAAAACCGGGCAGTTACGGGCTATTTTTCTGTCAAACCATTTGTCCTTTTGCATCCCCCGACAAGCGAAATCCGGCCCAAAAAATGAATCAAATTTAAAGGCCGATTTACAGCGGCTCGTCAGGTGAAAACCGACCATTTCAAAACCTATAAAAATTAAGAAAAAACGGCCTACGCTAAACCAAGGAATGGAAAAGGCGAGAACGCAAACCCGGGGCAATCCGTCGTCGCTATAAAGCGATGCCGGACATGAAGATGCTTCTGATAATCTCGGGAGACCGGCCACAAGGGGTAGCGTTTGGTTCGGGGCAAGGCCGCAGCCGTTTTATCAGCCCGAGGCGTAGTGCGCTACGTTAAGGGGTGGAAAAGGGCGAGAACGCAGCCCCGGGCCAAAAGATGCCCCTTGTGGCCGGTCTCCCCCTATTGGCCGACTTTGGTTCTGCGATACTGTATATACCCATCCCGGAAAGCCTCATAAGGATCGATGGCCGCATCCTTGATGGTTTCATAGTCGCCGATCCTAAACGAGGTCGAGTTCACGTTTTTGTAGGCCCAAACTGCGAGGGATACCTCCCAGGGTTCGAGGTAGGAAAGCGGGTCCACCGCCCAATTGCCGACCCGGCCGACAGCATCTCGCAACGTGGAGGGCCCCAGCACGGGCAAAACCAGGTAAAAGCCGTTCCCGAACCCCCAATAGCCCAGAGTCTGTCCGAAATCCTCTTCCGGAGGATTGAGTTCCGGATAACGCCGGGCCACATCTCCCAAACCCAGCCCCCCCACGGTGGTGTTGATGAAGAACTTGCCGAATTCGCCGGCTGCATTTTTAAACTTGCCCTGCAGCAGGCAGTTGGTGAAACGGATCGGTGCATATAAGTTGTTGAAAAAATTAAGGGTACAGACACGAATCTCGACCGGGATGACCGCCTTGTACCCACTCGCCACTGGTTTCAGGGCCCAGAAATAAACTTTGTCGTTGAAAAGATAGATGGCGTGGTTGACAGGACGCAACGGGTCCGGCACCGACACGGCATCGCTGCCGCCGGGTACCAGGTCTTCGTCTAAAAATTCCTCATCCTCCAAAAATTCCTCATCCTCCAGAAAATCCTCATCTTCGATGAGTTCTTCGTCTTCAGCTTCACGCTCTGCGCTGGACTCGATATCCGCAGTCTCCGCTGCAAACAAAGGGGCCGGCAGTGAACCCGGCCCAAAAAGAATAAAAACCCCTAATATTACTATAAATTTAAGATGTTTCAATTCTCACTCGCTTAGTCCCCAAGCTTACCTTTCAGTTCCGCTATGAGGCTTTCCGGCGTGCCCTCCTTTTTTGACAGGAAGGTGTTGAACTGGCGGCGATAATTCAATACCAGACCAATGCCCTCGACATTGATATCATACACTTTCCAATCGCCTTTCTTATAGCGCACTTTGAAATTGACCGGAATTTCTATGTCCTGTCTCTTGATTATGGTTTTTACAACAGCCTTTTTTTTTGAAACCACCTCTTCACCGATAAACACTATCTCCTCATCCTTGTATTCGCCCTGGATCTTGGTGATATAGGTATTGCCCAGTAACCGTGTAAAGACATCGGTGAATTCCGCCCGTTCCTGGGGTGAAAATCTTTTCCAGTTCTTGCTGCCCAGAGCCAGAGCCGAGATCAGTTTCAGGTCAAAAGCCTGGCTCAAGATTTCCCAGATTTTGTCCGCCTGTTTGCGCCGCTGGTCCTCGGTCTCAACCGTTTGATCTCTCAGCAGGGCAATCCCGTCATTGATCGGTTGCCTGACCGCCTCCGTAGCCGGTCCCGCCAAAGACGTCGTCGGCGCCCCCAATATGCTAAAACCCATCAGGATAAGAAGGCCGGTTAAAAATATTCTCTTCATACTGGCTCCCTTTCAATATATACCGTCATAGGATATTCGCGTGGATTGATTTGCGGGAATCCGGTCTCAGCCCGAGCCGGGTTGGAACCCGCCTTTCGCTTGCAATGCCTGCTGTCCGCAGGCAATCATCTTTATATACTACAAATTTCGGCAAGACTATAAATAAATATAGTGTGGTGTCAAGCCGAATACGCCTCCCCAGGAGAACCTGGATGATATCGTGGGCCCGGGGCCGGAAGAACCCGCAAGACACACAAGGGATCAGCACAAAGACCTTGATTTAATCAGCCCGGACCCACTGCTCAGGAAGGTCCATCGAGACAATTTGACTTTAATTTCAGATTGATATAGTCATTTATCGATGTCGCCAAGAGGTTGTTAAAGAGAGAGATGCCGTGAATCGCCAGCTAATCATATTCACCCGTTTTCCGTTGGCGGGGACCACCAAGACCCGCCTGATCCCCGTTTTGGGTGCTGGCGGTGCCGCCCGGCTGCAACGCCAAATGACGGAGCATGTTCTAAGGCGGGTCAGGCAAGTCCAGCCATTGCCTAAATTGCACATCGAAATTCGATATGCAGGCGGCGATAGGGACCGGATGCAGGCGTGGTTGGGTGCGGAATATAGTTTCCAGCCTCAAGGAACCGGCAGCTTGGGCGACCGGATGTATTTGGCATTTGCCAACGCCTTTATAAAGGGTGTCGATCAGGCGTGCCTCATTGGCACCGACATTCCCGGTATTACCGCCGGCACCGTTGAAAATGCATACAGCAGTCTGGACCATGCCGATGTGGTACTCGGCCCTTCCAGTGACGGCGGATACTATCTGATTGGCATGCGCCGCCAAGCAATTACAGCCGGCCGGAAATTATTCCTGGGTCCCCAATGGGGTGCCCCCACAGTTCTGGAAGAAACGCTGCAGCTGTGTACCGACGCCGGCCTGCAAACGCATCTATTGGAAGAACTATCTGACGTTGATTTCCCGGAAGACCTGCCGACCTGGGAGAAAGAAACGCCAGGCCGACCAAAACCGTGATCCGCGCCAATTGTTATCTAGTTGACAGTAGGGATTTGCATTGTTAATACCCCTTGCCAATCGCTGGTCATCGGGGGAGAACCGCGAAGCCGCCTAAAAAAATCTTTTAACCCCAGATAGGCGTTGGGCGCTCGGAATAAACCATCAACAGACCTTATGTATTCTTAGGGGTTACGACCCACCTTTGAGGAATATATTCAACGGGAAGTCCCGCAATGCGGGATTCCTCGCGGCCGCTGCACCTTGGGTCAAAATCTGTTTTCTGAAATAGCTTCTAACGAGGGGGGGGGCAGTGCAAGCTGCTGATCTATCCGAGACCATCCTGGAACGTGCTCAACATCCGCCTCTTTTCTTCAGACATTATCGGGCTGATGATGAAAAAGCCCGCATGGTGATCGTCCACGGCCTGGGGGAACACTCAGGACGTTACCTGGAACTGGCGGATCACCTGGCCGCCCTTGGTATTTCACTCTGGATCCTCGATTTGAGAGGACACGGCCAGTCGGGCGGTAAACGGGGGCATGTCGACTCTTTTGATGACTATGCCCGGGACGTTGGAGATATCCTGGATCAGGCCCGGATTGAAGATGCGGGTAAAGTCCCCATGTTCCTGCTGGGGCATAGTATGGGCGGCCTGGTATCCATACTGACGGCCTTGCAACACCAGGACCAGCTTGACGGCCTGGTACTCTCGTCACCGGCCGTTGGCGTAGCCGCGCACTTACCGATCTATAAAAAAGTAGCCTTGCGGTGTCTGGCCCGGGTGGCTCCCCGGCTGGGTATCAACAATGAACTTGATCCTAAGCATGTCAGCCGCGATCCCGTTACGGTAAAGCGATATATGGCCGATCCACTGGTCCATGACCGGGTTTCCACCAACTGGTACGTTCAGTTTATGGCGGCCATCGAGCAAGTTTTCAACCATTCCGCCGAACTGCAACTCCCCACTTTAATACAGGCCGCCGGCGATGACCGCCTGGTAAGCACAAAGGCGGTGGAGCATTTTTTTGAAAAGCTGGTGATGCCGGACCGCCAATTGACCGTTTACCAAGACCTTTTCCACGAAATCTACAACGAGACAGAATCTGAGCGGCAAACAGTCATTGCTGCTTTGACAGCCTGGCTGCAAAACCGGATTGCTGCCTGACCGTCCGGCAGATCACCACCTGCTCTGCCAAGAAGGCTGGCCCAGTAGGACGGGCTTTGGGTGGTCTTTGCACGGGGCTACCCTGCCAAACGCAAAGGCAAAACCATGCATCGCGCAGAGATGCAGGGGCGCAGAGACGTTCTCCCTAAACTTGGAATCAATGCACAGCCCAGCGCAGTCGGGAAAGTAAAACCAGAATTTAAGCACACTGTCGTGCAAAACCCATTTATAGCTTCTGGCTGCAAGGTCTTTTGGTGTAAACCGGCGTAGCCGGAATTAATACTGGCTTTCTCTGCGCCCCTGCGTCTCTGCGCGAGAATAGTGCTTTCACGGTATAGCCTGAGCTATTTGAGTCATTGTTGCAAATCTACTTAGGTGAAATTGGCGCTCTTGTCCTGCAGCACAGGTTATAAAGACAAAATATCCCTCTTAAAACTCTATTTGCAATCCCCGAAAACTACCGCATCTGCCACCCCCTGGAAACCGACGGCTAAAAAATCGTTGAGTCCCCGCGCATTTACCGTTATGTGAAGATGCATGAGCCGATTCAAAGCAATTATCTTTGATCTGGACGGCACCCTCCTGGACAGCATGGAAGACATTGCCGACTCAATGAACATGGTGCTGGAGAAAGCCGGATTTCCCCCTCACTCTGTGGAAGCCTATCGATATTTTATCGGCGACGGTATGGATGTCCTGGTTGAAAGGGCACTACCGGAAGATAAGCGCCAACCGAAGAATCTAAAAGCTTGTCTGGCTACCATGAAAATGGTGTACAGCCGGAACTGGGCCGCCAAAACCCGCCCCTATACCGGTATTGCCACGCTCCTTAACCGCTGCGAGGCGATCGGGCTCAAAATGGGCATTTTATCCAACAAACCGGATGAAGCCACCCAGGCCACTGTCGATCATTTCCTGCTCCCGGAAATCTTTGCCGCCATTCATGGCGCACGTCCCAATATTCCTAAAAAACCCAACTCACTGGGTGCGGAATTAATGGCCGGGCAAATGGGTGCGGAACCGGAGGAGTGCATCTTTTTGGGGGATATGCCTGTAGACATGCAAACTGCCCGGGCAGCCGGGATGTATCCAATCGGTGCGCTCTGGGGCTTACGAACCGCCCGTGAACTGAGCGAGGCCGGCGCTAAGCTGCTGGCCGTTACCCCGGCTGCCCTGGCCGATTGGCTATAAAATGACACAAGCCGCCACTCGTTACCCTCCAGCGCCCCGCGTAGCCGTGGGTGCCGTAGTCATCAAAGACGGAGCGGTCTTGTTGGTGAAACGCGGGAAAGCTCCCTCGGGCGGCAAATGGGCTATTCCCGGCGGCAGCGTGGAACTGGGCGAGACGCTTCAGCAGGCCGCGGAAAGGGAGATTTTCGAAGAAACCCATATCCGCATCAGGGCCGGGGAGCCGGTTTACACCTTTGATTTCATTGAGCGTGACCGGCAAAGTGCCATTCGTTTTCACTATATTATCGTGGACCTGGCCGCCGATTATCTGGACGGTGACCTCATCCCCGGCGACGATGCCGCTCAGGCCGCCTGGATACCCTTTCATAATCTGGATAGTCTGGATATCAATGCCACAACGCGTGAATTCTTAGCCAAATATCTCGCTCAGGGACTATCGGACGATCCGGGTTTAAGGCCGCACCCTTCCAACCAAAAAGAATAGGCAAAGGTGTTGAGGCAAGATCGCATAAAGTGGAATAAAAAACACGCCGAAAAAGCCCCGGGCGCATCGATTCCGGACATCGTCCGTGATTTCTGCAGGCTCGCGCCCGCCGGGCCCGCCCTGGATATTGCTTGTGGTACTGGAGCGGTGAGCCTTTACCTGGCGGATTTGGGTTTTCGCGTGGACGCTGTGGACATATCGGACGTGGCCCTGGCCAAATTTGCAAAACGGCACCCGGGCATCCGTACGATCTGCGCCGATCTTGACACCTTTGATCTGCCGGTCGACCACTATAGCTTAATTGTCAATCTGAGATACCTGAACCGACGGCTTTTTCCTCAAATTGTCAGGGCCATGAAACCGGGCGGCGTGCTTATCTTCGAAACGTTCATGCGATCAACCAACAAAGCGCTGGACAGGGGTTTCAAAAGAGAATATCTGCTCGAGGCAAATGAGCTGCCAGAAGCATTTGCGATTTTGGAGACCCTGCACTACGCTGAATCTGACAGCGGATGTGAGGAAACACCGGCGCGACTGGCATCGCTGGTAGGAAAAAAACCATGAATATGCGGACATCTCTGACCATCACGGAGCAAAAGGCCCTGGAGAGTTACCTTGAAACCATACGCCAGGCCACTGAAATGGAAGAGTATGAAATGGCTCTCACCGCCCTGGAAAGCCTCAAGCAAATCATCGTGGAAAAATTGATGCTTGTTCACCATGGGAAAGACCAAGCGGATTGATAGTGTCGGCCGGGGTTAAAAGGTCGAGACCTTTAGCCTACAGTCTATTAACCTAAAAAACAATGCCTTCTAAAACAAATTGGATCATAAAGTTCCTTCAAGGAACTTACAACCACTACAGCCTGGAATTACCGGACCAGCCCGGCTTTTTCACTGGCTTTTTGCTGAACCGTTTTTTTTCGGGAATCAGAATAGAAGATGAGCAGATCGCCGTCCTGAACAACCTGCCCGAAGACGCGATCATTGTCTATGTCGCCAAGCAAAAAAGCCCTTTTCAATACCTGTTGTATTACATGCGCTACAGGCAGTTGGGCCTGCCCTATCCGACCTTGGGATTTTACTACAGTATATTTTTTCTGCAGCCAGTCATGCGGCTGCTGCGCATCATGCTGGCCGGCAGCTTGCGGTTGTTAAAAAAGAAAGAGCTGCTCTCGCCGCTCGACAACGGCTATCTGGCCGGTGAATTGAAAAAGGGGAAAACCGCCTTTTTGTCCCTGGTCAGCAAACGTGACTTCCGCCGACGCTTTGTAAAATCGGAAACGGACCCGTTCGCGTTTTTGCTGCAACTCCAGCACGAAACCAGCCGGCCGATCTGCCTGGTACCCCAGGTGGTGTTCTATGGCAAGGCACCCCTGCCCGCCATACCATCCATGGTAGACGTCTTCTTTGGCCCGGAACAGGACCCCGGAAATTTTAGACGCATGGTAACGATTTTCAATAATCCTGGAAAAACATTTATAGAAATTACGGATCCGGTAAACTTGAAGGATTTTCTGAACGGCCTGCCCAGCCGCGGCATCTCCACCAACCATGCCGCCCGGATATTAAGGCGGGACCTGCTCACCCAGGTAAACCGGCATCGCCGGGCAATCACCGGACCGGTCAGACGCACGGATACCGAACTGAAACAGAGCATCCTTACCGGGGATGACATCCAGGCCTATATGCGAAAGTATGCCCAGCGGCGGGAGAAAACCCGCTACCGGGTCCAAGCCGAGGCCCTGGCCTACCTCGACGAGATTGCGGCAAAACCCCATCCGGCCGTCATCAAGGGCGGGGCCACCGTGGTACAATGGCTGCTCAATACGATGTTCGATGGCGTCACCATCAATACCCAGGCCCTGAACAGCATTAAACGGGCCGCCCGCAAGGGGCCGCTGATCTTCATCCCCTGTCACAAAAGTCACCTTGATTCGTTGCTCGTGGCGCATATTCTGTACCGGCATGACCTGCCCACCCCGCTTTTTTTTGCCGGGCGCAATCTTGCCTTCTGGCCCATGGGGACTATTTTCCGCCGTCTGGGGGCCTTCTTTGTACGCCGCTCTTTCAAGGCTGTATTTTACGCCAAGATACTTGCCGAATACATCCGCCGGATCCTGATCAATGGCCACAATATCGGTGTCTTCATCGAAGGTACCCGCAGCCGCAGCGGGAAGCTTTATGCCCCCCAGCTGGGGATGCTGACTATTTTGCTCAACGCCTTGAAAAAGGGCGCCTGCGAAGATATGTCCTTTGTGCCGGTATTTATCGGCTACGACCGGGTTCCCGAAGAGCAGGCCTACATCAGTGAAGTGGAAGGCCATGGCAAGGCCCCGGAAAACCTGGAACAAATGCTCAAAGCGCGCAAAGCCCTTAAAAGACGTTATGGGCGCATTTATGTCAATTTCCATGAACCCTTCCCGCTCAGTGACCTAATGAGAACGCAGGGGATCTCTATGGAAAACCTGGATGGGAAGCGGCAAAACCTTTTCTGCCGCTATTTGGGGCAGCGTATCCTATCAGCTATCAACGCGGACAACGTGGCCACCCCCCATGCCCTGGCGGCCTCCGCGATCCTGCACAACGACAGCCAGGTCACGCAGCAAGAACTGGATTTTCAGATGGAAGCCGGCCTGACCCATCTTACTTCGCGCCGGATTCATTTTTCCGATTCCCTGGTAACGAATCCCGAAGCCGCCCTAAACAATGCCCTGGTGGATTACATCAAACGCAAGCTTATCGATCCCCATGGCCTGGACGAGGCCCAGGCGGAAGCAGCTTTCCACGTCCACTATCACATAAACAGCAAGAAACGTACGGAACTGGATTATTACAAGAATTCCATCATCAATGCTTTTGTTCCGGCAGCGTTTACCGCCTTGCTGATCCGTGAAAAAGACGCTTTCCAGTTCAGTGCCGCCAACCTCCATAAACATTACAACTTTCTGCAGGATCTGTTCATCAATGAGTTTACGCCCGATCCGGAACGGCCACCGGCATTCCTGGTTCGTAAAACGGTGAAAGCTTTTATCGACGATGCGATCATTATTCCGCACCCCACCCTGCCGGACACCTATAACATCACGTCGTCCGGGTACAAAAAACTGGTGTTCTTCTCGGGACTGCTGAAACCCTTTTTCGAATCGTACGCGGTAGCTTTTAAATATCTGGAAAAAGCCGGGAAGGACAACAAGGACAAAAAAGATATCGTGAAGAAAATTCGCGGCCGCGGTTATAAAATGTTCAAGCGAGGAGAGATCACCCGTCGGGAGTCCCTGTCTGTGCTTTACTACGCCAACGCGGTGGACAGCTATACCAAGAACGGCCTCAAGGGTCCGCGGGGAATGGAAAAGCTTGCCCGCTATAACGAACGGATTGTAAAATACCGGACTATACTTTCATCCAGATAAGCTGCATTGGAACTGTAATTGCTTGAAATCCACTTTGCCGTGCTCTTTTTCGGACTGGCCGGGCTCTTCGGCAAGCTTGTCAGCCAACCGCCGACCGTCATCGTCTTCGGACGGGTGTTCTATGCCATGGCCTTCTTGCTGCCGGCACTTTGGCTGCGGCGCCAGAGTCTAAAACTGAACAGAGGTTCCGACTACCTGGCTCTGCTGCTGCAGGGGTTTATCCTGGCCGTGCACTGGGGTACGTTTTTTCAGTCGATCCAGGTGTCCACGGTGGCGGTCGGCTTGATTACCTTCTCCACTTTTCCCATCTTCGTCACGTTTCTGGAACCGTTATTCTTCAAGGAAAGACTGCGCCCGGTGGATGTGGTCCTGGCCCTGGTGACCTTTTGCGGGGTCGTCCTGGTGGTCCCCGCCTTCAGCCTGGACAACACGACTACCCAGGGTGCGCTGTGGGGCATCACGTCCGGCTTTACCTTTGCCTTGTTGTCCATCCTCAACCGGAAATATGCCCGGTCGTACTCCAGTCTGGTGGTGGCTTTCTATCAGGACGCCGCTGCAGCCCTGTTTCTGTTTCCATTTCTGTTCCTGCCGGGGCCGACCCTCACCTTGCAGGACATGCTGCTGCTGGCTCTGCTGGGGATTGTGTTCACGGGGGTCGCCCATTCGCTTTTCATCAAAGGGCTGTCCACGGTCAAGGCCCAGACGGCCAGTATTATTGCCAGCCTGGAACCGGTTTACGGAATCCTTGCCGCCACCCTATTGCTGGCCGAAATGCCAGCGCTGCGCGAACTGGCGGGAGGCGTCGTCATCCTGGGCGCGGCCCTGTATGCCACCCTAAGAAAGGAACCGGGAGGTTCGAATGGTACGTAGCATCGATCCCAAACGTTTCGGCTTGCACCATACCACGCAGTTGGAACAATCCGGTGAAAAACAGTTCACGCTGGTCATCGACCGTAAAAGCCGGATCATCATGAAAGATGGTAAAAATATACTGGCGAAAGCAGCCAGGATAACGGCAAAGATCCCCGGCGCCGTCATCCGTCTGCGAACCACCGCACCGGTTTGCAGTAAAACCCAAAAACTGCTGGCGGAAAATAATGTGGAGGTGTGCCCATGCAGCCGGTCTCGCAACAGCTGATAACGGCCCTGTTTGCATTGTCGCTTGTCATAGCGGCCGGCTGCACCAGCCTGCCGCCGACCGAGCCGGTTCGTGTCGGCGGGTTGGTGTTTCAAAACAATACCTTGCAATCGCTGCGGGATGTGAGGCTGCAGGTACCGAAAACCGGCGGGTTTATCACCTGCAATCTGATTTTGGCGGGCAGGCAGTGCACAACCACATTTCCTTCCCGGCTTTACCGAGGCACCCCGGTAATCATTACCTGGCGCCAGGCTGGTGAGCGGTTTTCATCCGGAAATATCCAAATACAATCCCGCCGAAAACCTGTGCCGGGCAACGTGGCCACTGTTTATGTGAGCCTGAATAGCGACGGCTCCGTGGAGGCAGAAACAAAGTAAACATGCTGCGTCTGATTCTAATCGGGTTGCTGGCCGGCCTGTTCTTCAGTTCGACCTTCATTTTGAACCGGGTGATGAGCCTGGAAGGCGGGCACTGGGTATGGAGCGCCAGCCTGCGCTACGCCTATATGATTCTTTTTCTGGCTGTATGGTTTATCATCTTCAAGGGCACGACCGCCCTAACTCAGGTCCTGCGGGTATTTATCCGGAACTGGTTCTTCTGGACCCTGGCCGGAAGTGTCGGGTTCGGGCTGTTCTATGCTCTGATCTGTTTCAGCGCCGACCATGCCCCCGGCTGGGTGGTCGCCACCACCTGGCAGTTTACGATTATCGCCACCCTGTTTGTCCTGCTGTTTTTCGGTCGCCCCTTTCCCATGAAAACCTGGTTTTTTTCCGCCCTGGTTTTCGGAGGCGTTCTCATGGTCAACCTGGGCCAGGCGGAAAACGCCGGCCTGGTAGAGCTGGCCGCCGGGGCAATCCCGGTCCTGATCGCAGCCTTTTGCTACCCGCTCGGAAACCAGATGGTCTGGGAGGCCACCAACGGCAACCAGCGGCTGCCGGACGTGAGCAGCCCGGTCTTGAAAGCCCCCTTTGCCCGGGTACTGCTGATGTCACTCGGCTCGCTGCCGCTATGGGGCATCCTGCTTGCCGTCACCACCCCCGCCCCACCCTCTGCCGGGCAGCTGCTCAACACGGCCCTGGTAGCCCTGTTTTCCGGGGTTGCCGCCACCAGCTTGTTTTTGCAGGCGCGCAACCTGTCAAAAACGGCCGGGGAACTGGCCGCGGTTGACGCCACCCAGTCCAGCGAGGTATTATTCGCCCTGCTGGGTGAGATCGTGATTATTGGTGCGGCTTTTCCGGATATCTTCTCGGTTTTCGGTATTCTGATCACGTGTGCCGGCATTACCCTGTTTGTCTGCTTTCAGGATCAGTCCTGAAGCATTCGCCAGGGACGAATGCTTCCGTTTTAAATTTTACGTGTTAAGTGTTAAGAAAAGCCAAATGAATATGCTCTGTAACGAAAAGCTTAAACAACACATTCTTGAAAACCTGGGTGACTTTCAGGTTAGGACACATTCGAATGAAGGCGTTCAACGAGCAGCCGTAGCCCTGACCATTGTGGATGTGGCCCACGGCTCAGAAGACTACGGCCTGCCCAGTTTCAAGACGCGGCAGCCCGATGCCGCCCTGATTCTCACCCGGCGCAGTGCAAACCTGCGGAACCATTCGGGCCAGTGGGCCCTGCCCGGGGGGCGGAGGGACGACGGCGAAAAGCCCGCGGACACGGCCCTACGGGAATTATCCGAAGAGGTCGGCCTTGAGCTGACAACGGACCGGGTGATCGGCTACCTGGATGATTTCACAACCCGTTCCGGTTTTGTGATCACCCCGGTCGTCATCTGGGGCGGTGACCGGGTGGAGCTGGTCCCCGACCCAACAGAAGTGGCATCCATTCACCGGATTCCACTGGTCGAGTTCTTGCGAAGCGATGCCCCGTTGGTTGAGAACAGCCCACAAAGCAGCGCGCCCCTGCTGCTCATGCCGGTCGGAAACACCTGCATCGCTGCCCCGACTGCGGCCTTGCTCTATCAGTTTCGGGAAGTGGCCCTGCTGGGCAGGCATACCCGGGTGGCGCACTATGAGCAACCGACATTCGCCTGGAAGTAAAAGCTATCTTAAAATGGCCTTTTGGCCCAATCTCGGCGTTGGCTGTGCGATTCAAACCCTCAAAGTACTCAATGTACTCCTCGGGCTCAAACCGCATGGCCGCCTTGACCTTGAACCAAAATCCCATTTTAATATAGCTTTTTCAGCCATAACCTAATGAATCGATGTATGAAATACTGATCAAAATTATAAAGGAGACGAGGCATGGCAACTCTTTTTGAAGAAACAACGATTAATGGAATGACCTTGAAAAACAGGTTGGTGCGGTCGGCTACCTGGGAGGGGATGGCCGCGCCGGATGGCCGTCCCACGCCCAAAATGAATGCGTTTTATCGCGAACTGGCCGCCGGCGGGGTAGGCCTGATCATCTCCGGTTTTGCCTTCGTTCGGCCGGACGGCAAGGCCCTGGCGGGCCAGATGGGCATCCATACAGATGACTTTGCCGATGATTACAAGGCCCTCACCAGGGCTGTCCACGAGGCCGGTGGCAAAGTAGTGGCCCAGATCGTTCATGCCGGTGGGCAAACCATGAGCGAAACCATCGGCCAAAAGCCGCTGGCCCCGTCCGCGGTTGATGTCGATCAGTTCCAGGAAACACCGGCTGAGTTGACCAAAGAGCAGATCCAACAAATCGTGGCAGCATTTGGTGAAGCCGCCCGACGGGCCAAGGCCTGGGGATTTGACGGCGTCCAGTTCCACGGCGCCCATGGTTACCTGATCAATCAATTCCTATCGCCGCTGACCAACCAAAGGCTGGATGAATACGGGGGCAGCATTGAAAAACGCATCCGCTTTCTCATGGAAGTCTACCGCGCGGTCCGCAAACAGGTGGGCGATGACTATCCGGTGATGATCAAACTGAATGCATCGGATAACCTCAAGGGCGGCTTGACGGCCCGGGATTCTGATTATGCCGCCCGCCGTCTTTCCGAAGCAGGTATCGATGCGGTGGAGGTCTCAGCGGGCACACCGGCCTCCGGGAAAAGAAATCCGGCCCGTCAGAAAATCATAAACCCGGATAAAGAGGCCTACAATCTCGAATTGGCCCGGATGGTCAAGGGCGCGGTCAGTTGCCCGGTTATCGTGGTTGGTGGTTACCGCTCTTATGCCGTCGCCGAAAAGACCGTCGCCGCAGAGTTGATGGACTTTGTCTCCATGTCCCGTCCGCTGATCAACGACCCGGGGCTGCCGTCCCGCTGGCAGGCGGGCGACCATAGCGCCTCAGGCTGTATCTCATGTAATGCATGTTTCGGCCCGGGACTGGAAGAAGGCGGCATTTATTGCGTTGTCAAAAAAGAAACTGCAAGAAAAAGCGACAAAAGAGGCGTAATTCTCCATTTCTGCCACTCAGCCCCAGGTGAAGGGTATAGCTCAGTTAGGCGACCGGGGTCGGTTTGACAGCCGTAGCAGAAATCGATTTAAGGGGATATTTACCGGAAATATCCTGGTAGAAAGCGCGAATTGCAACCATGTCCGCCTCGATATTGCCGGTGGGCTGCAGAATGGGTCCGATGCCAGCGATCTTTTTCTTGTAGTCTAGAAACCCAAGGGCAATGGGAACCCCCGCGCCATGGGCAATATGGTAGAATCCGGTCTTCCAGTTGAGTACCCGTTTGCGGGTGCCGGCTGGGGGCACGGCGAGAATCAGGTTCTCGTTGCGAGCGAAATGGTCAATGGATTGGGCCACCACGTTGTTCGCTTTGGACCGGTCGATGGGTATTCCGCCCAGCCATTTGAACAACCGTCCGAATGGCCAACGAAAAATTGCATCCTTGCCCATCCAGTACACTTTGGCCCGCAGGGCAAAAGCCACAAAAAGCATGTAAGGTAAATCCCAATTGGAGGTATGGGGCGCCGCAATCAACACCATTTTGGGGGCTTCCGGTAAGCGCCCGGAGGTGTGCCAGCCAGTGAGCCACAGATAAACGATGGATAACCAGCGCATCAGGCTCCGCACGATCGGTGTATCGAAAATAGTATAATTCAAACGTCATCCCCCATAGGTAAATATGCGGTGCCCATAAAAAAGCCCGGTTGGTCAACCGGGCCAAGGTCACCACTCCACTTGATTGTCAAATACCATTAATATCTGTAAATAAGGCTGGCAAGTAAAGCCGGGGGCGGGGTTTTACAAAACTTTTACACTTGGTAGGACAAGCAGATGCCCGCCGATCAGGTTACGCGCAAAATATTGGTTCAAAAGAAAATTTCGACAGGCCTGCTATTGAAGTTTCCCGCATTTGAAGTTATAAAAATCTCTCGTTACGCTAAACATAAGGAGGATCACCATGGCAGATATGGATGGATTGACTGAAGGGAAAAACTATCATTTTGACAAACCTCAGGAAACCGAGGGCTTTTTCCTGAAAGGCTGCGGCAACCTGGACTGGGGCATGAAAAACAGGCTGGCCCGGATATTCAACCCAAGATCGGGCCGCACGGTGATGCTGGCAATCGATCACGGCTATTTTCAAGGGCCAACCACCGGTTTAGAGCGGGTGGATGTCAACATCATGCCCATCGCGCCCTATGCCGATACACTCATGCTGACCCGCGGTATCCTGCGCAGTGTGGTACCGGCATCCTACACCAAACCGATTGTGCTTCGGGTGACCGGCGGAACCAGCATCCTCAAGGAGCTGTCCAATGAGGAAATCGCGGTCAGCATCGAGGAATCGATCCGCCTCAACGTCTGCGCCATGGCCGTCCAGGTTTTTATCGGAGGTGAGTACGAAAGACAGTCGATCATCAACATGACCAAAATGGTCGATATGGGCAACCGCTACGGCATTCCCACCCTGGCCGTTACGGCCGTGGGCAAGGATATGGCCCGGGATGCACGCTATTTCCGTTTGGCGACCCGGATCTGTGCCGAACTGGGGGCCACCTACATCAAATCCTATTACATCGATGAAGGCTTTGAAACGGTCACCTCTTCGTGCCCGGTACCCATCGTCATGGCCGGCGGCAAGAAGATTCCCGAACTGGATGCACTGACCATGGCCTACAACGCTGTGCAGCAGGGCGCCGCCGGGGTGGACATGGGCCGCAACATCTTCCAGTCCGAATCCCCGATCGCCATGCTGAAAGCCATTAAGGCCGTGGTACACGAAAATGAAACCCCGGAAAAGGCGCTGGATCTATACCATACGATCAAGAGTGAAGGGTAAAAGCCCCAGGCTGATAGGCTGTAGACATTTAGGCTGATAGGAAATGCAGTCAGAGCCACCTACCCTTAAAAACTCGTGATCAATTTTGGATAGGTGTGGTAACCAACTCCGATTTTTGGGTTTAACCTAATTGCCGAATTGCCTACCGCCTAAACACCTGATGCATCAATTTGCTGCAAAGCCGATGAATATTTAGGCGGTACTGAAAAGCAGGTTCTAGAGGCTGAAAAAATGCGCATCGCGGTTTGGTACAACAACCGGGATATCCGGATTGAACAAACGGATCGACCGGTGCCCGGCCCCGGGGAGATGCTGGTCAGAATCGATGCGTGCGGTATTTGCGGCAGCGATATCGTCGAGTGGTATCGCTTGCCCCGGGCGCCGCTGGTGCCCGGGCATGAAATCGGGGGAGAAGTGGTCGTCATCGGCGCAGGTGTGGAAACGTTCCATCCCGGTGACCGGGTATTCATCGCTCCGAAAATCCCGTGCATGCAGTGTGATTATTGTAAGAATGGACATTACCCGGTCTGCCCGCATGTGAAGGACAGGCTGCCCGGCGGATTTGCCGAACATATCCTGGTACCGGCCGCCCTGGTCAAAGGCGGCACATACCGCCTGCCGAAAAACATTTCAGCTGACCAGAGTACGTTCATCGAGCCGTTAGCCTGCGTGGTCAGGGCCCAGAACCTGGCCGCCCTTGCGGCGCCGCAGACTGTTCTGATTTTCGGTTGCGGTATGTCGGGGCTGTTGCATATCAAACTGGCCAAGTCAAAAGGCTGTCGCGTGGTTGCCGTGGATATCCAGCCAGAACGGCTTGCGTACGCCGCCCGCTGCGGTGCCGACCTGGTCCTTGATGCTACTGAGGATGTGCCCGGGCGGTTGTCCACTGAAAACGGTTGTCGCGCCGATGTGGTCATCCACTGCACGTCGGCCTTGTCCGCCGTCGAACAGGCCTGGCAATGCGTCGAAAAAGGCGGTCGCATCGTCTTCTTTGCGGTTCCCGATCCGGGCAAAACCGTCACAATTCCAATCAATGATTTCTGGATGCAGGAAATATCCGTCCTGACATCCTACTACTGCGGCCCGCCGGATATTGTCGCGGCCATGGGCATATTGGAATCCGGGCAGATTCAAGTGGACGACCTCATTACCCACCGCCTGCCGCTGGCTGAAATCGCCAGGGGATTCGAGCTGGTCCTGGAGGGCACCGAATCGGTTAAGGTTATTATCAAGCCCAACATGTAGAGGCGGTTTCAAAACCTCCCCTCAGGCTCAATCTCGGCGTTGGGCGCGAAGTTTAAATCCTCGAAATACTCCGTGTATTCCTCCGGTTTAAACTTCACGGCCGCCTTGACCTTGAACCAGATTGAAGGTTTTGAAACCGCCTCTATGCAAAATTGACAGAATTCGTTAATTTTAGATTAATTTAAACTTTAGGTTACTTTAGACGCTTAAAAGGGACGTAAGTTCTATGACTACTTTTATACACACAGCCCTGGTGTGCCGCAGCGAAGACAATGCAGATCGGTTCTACCTAAAATTGCTTGGCCTGGAAAAAACAGAACCTAAAGCTTTACCGCGCAATCTGTCGCAGGCCATCTTCGGAGTGGACGCAGAGCTGACGATCATCAACTACACCGGAAAAGGTATGCACTTCGAAATCTTCATTGGCGACAATCCTCAGGACAATGCTCCCAAGATTGAACATACCTGTATCGAAGTAGAATCGCGCGGCAAGTTACTCGCAGATTGTGGTAAACTCAACATTACCGTCAACAAGGTACCGAAGGGGAACAAGACCCTGCTCTTTGTGCAGGATTTTGATGGGAATTTGTTTGAAGTTAAAAGTCGTTCAGATTAATAAGCGACCATGAGGGCTATCCAAACTGCAACTCGAAATCGCTATCGAAATCGGGTTCGGGTTCGATAAGTGCTAAACTTATAAATTCCGATTTCGATTTTGATTCATGCTAAAAATATCGTAAGGAGAATAAAGTAGTATGCAGCCTCCGATTGCAATCATCGGCATCGGCCAGCTGGGCGGGGTTTTCGCCCGGGCCTTTTTGCGTGCGGGGTACCCGGTGTATCCGCTAACCCGGGGGATGGCCTTGAACCAGACCCTGGAACAGATTCCCTCGCCGCTTTTGATATTGGTAGCAGTCGGCGAGAAAGACCTGCCGGCCGTACTGCAGGCGTTGAGCCCCGATAAACGGTCTTCTCTGGGGTTGCTGCAAAATGAACTGTTGCCGGACACCTGGCAGTTGAACGGCGCGATCGACCCGACGGTCATCTCGGTCTGGTTCGAGAAGAAAAAAGGTATGGACGTCAAAGTTCTGCGTCCTTCTCCGCTATTCGGACCGCAGGCGGAGTTGATGGCAGCGGCCCTGGAAGGCATCGGGATTCCCAGTCGGCTAATGGCCTCGTCTGGTGAACTGCTGCTGGAGCTGGTCGTTAAGAACGTCTTCGTTTACATGATTAACATATGTGGCCTGAGAACCGGCGGCACCACCGGCACTCTATGGGCAGAGCACAGCGAGCTTGCGCGGCGGGTTGCCGCCGAAATCATCGACCTGCAGGAAACCATTACGAAAACTACTTTTTCACGCAGCACGCTGATGGATAGCGTGGTGGAAGGAATCACCGGGGACCCGGAACACAAGTGCATGGGGCGCAGCGCACCCGCCCGCCTGACCCGCTTTCTATCCATGGCGGACGAGGCCGGCATTAAGGCTGACACGATTCGCGAAATCCAGGCTGACCTAAATCGGGAATCGAAGTAGGGTGATCGAACGCACAAGGAGTTAGCATGGCAGTCGGTTGGGCTAAAGACGGGGCGGTACAGGAGCAAATAGATGCCAGTGTATCCGATGCCGTAAAACGGGCCCGGAGTAAGCTGCCCGCCGGCGAAGGCGCCACTCACTGCCTGGAGTGCGAAGAAGCGATACCGGAAGCCCGCCGCAGAGCCATTCCGGGCGTCCGTTTATGCGTACAGTGTCAAGCCGAGTTCGAGAAAGATGAACACGAGAGCAGCGCATATAATCGCCGCGGAAGTAAGGATAGTCAATTAAGGTAATGCGTCCTAACCGTAGTCTATGCTTTGGATAACCCTGTAAGGTGCCGGATTGGGCAACGCTGGATAAAGGCTGATAGCCTAAAGGCATTTAGGCTGAAGGAAGATCTCGGGATATAGCTTTTGGCCGTTAGCTTTGAGCGATTAGCGATCGGTTTCTGCAAGTCAGCTAAAAACTAATTACCCCCTTCCATGGTTTCCAGTCATGAAGGGGCACGACCTAACAGTCTTCAGCCTACAGTCTAATAACCTGGAAACAATAACCCCAATATAAGTACATTATCTCCGACCTGTTCCTATAGAACAGGGTACTAGGACCGACCGAATGAAAGTCATCAAAATAGGGGGCGGCTGCCTCAACGGAAAGAAGACCATTGCCCGTATTATCGACCTTATTGCCCAGCGCGGGCGCGGCGACATTTTCGTTGTCTCGGCCCTGAACGGCATCACCGATTTTCTGATAGAGTCCATGGATGCGGCCTTGGCGGACGAGGCCAACATCCCCAAAATCATCAGTCGCCTCAAAGCCCGGCATGACCTGGTGGCCCGCCACCTGATCCGCAGGCCAAAAGAGGCCAAGGGGTTCAGCCAGGACCTTGCGAAAACCCTTTCCAAACTCGAACGGCTTTACTACGGCCTGAATTTTACCGGGAAGATTTCACCGCGTTTGCGAGACGCGATCGTCAGTTTCGGGGAACGGTTTGCGGCCCAGTTACTGACGGCCATATTGAGCAGCCGGGGGATACCGACCTCCTACCATATGCCGCAACAAATCGGTATGTTGACCGATGGGAAGTTTGGCGACGCCACCGCCAATATTCCGGCCACGGCCCGGAACTTCAAGAAAAATCTGGCACCTGTCCTCGCAAAAAATAAAATCCTGTTCATACCGGGTTTCTTCGGCGTCAGCAAAAACGGAGACATTACCACCTTCGGACGCGGAGGCAGCGATTACAGTGCCGCCGTGGTTGCAGCCGCAATAAAGGCTGAGATCCTGGAAATCTGGAAGGACGTGGACGGGTTCATGACTGCCGACCCCAAATTGGTGCCCTGTACGGAATTGATTCCGCTCCTTTCATACGAGGAAGCCTCGGAGCTGGCCTACTTCGGGGCCCGAATCCTGCACCCGCGTTGTGTGGAACCGGTGCGCACCCGGAAACTGAATATCACGATTAAAAATACACTCCACCCGGATGCCGAGGGCAGTTTGATCACCGCCCGGAGCCCCCGGCTGAAATCGGTCATCAAAAGTGTTGCTCACGATTGCAACATCGGCATCTTGAAGGTCCATGCCGCGGGGGTCGGAGCCCGCCCCGGCATCCTGGCTGAAGTAGCCACCTGTATCGCCCATAACGGCATCAACATTAAGGCGGTGGTTACTTCGCAGACCTGCATCAGCCTCCTGCTGGCCGGTGAAGACCTGGCACCGGGCGTCGCGGCCCTGAAGACCTTACGACCGAAGCCTTTTCGACGGTTGGAACCGGTGGAGGATATTGCCCTGATCAGCATAGTGGGCGAGGGGCTTTTGCGCCAGAAAGGCATCGCGGCAAACTGTTTTGCCGCGGTTGCCGAAGCCGGGGTCAATGTGGAAATGATCTCGTTCGGCCCTTCCCGGGCGGCCCTCTATTTTCTGACTAAAAAGACGAACCTAAAAAAGGCCGTCAATGCCATCCACGGACGCTTTTTCACTTGCAGTTGACCCTGGTGGGCATCTCCCGTTATAGTGACACTATATGGAGAACTGGCTCAAAGACGCCCACGATGCCCTCATGGCGCTTGGTTTCGGTAACTACGAAGCCAAGGCTTACTGCGCCTTGCTCACCCGAGCGCCCGCCAATGGGTACCAGGTGGCCCAGGCCAGCGGAATTCCACGGGCCAAGATATACGAATGCCTGCAGCGACTGGTTTCACGCGGCGCCGCCATCCAGGTGGAAAGCCAGGATGACGCAGCCCGCCTGTTTGCCCCTACAGACCCCAAAGAGCTGCTCAATGATATCGCCGGCGGTTTAGAGGCATCCATGGACCGGGCCCGCGACGCGCTCGCGCATTTCAAGGATTCACCCCGCATGGTTGAGGTGCTCTGGCGGATCTCCTCTCGGCAGGACCTGGTCGATCGCGGCCTCAAACTCACAAACGATGCAAACAAAACGCTGCACGCGGCGATCTGGTCGGAGGAATTTGCCAAGCTCCTGCCCAATTTTCTGACCGCCGCCGAACGCGGTATACGCATCGCCCTCGTACTCTATGATCCACATCCCGGCCTGGCTCAATTGCAGAGCCTTTGCCCGGGCGTCATCCAGCACAACCGCAGCAAGCGGCAGGCCATCCCGGTTATGGGCCGCCAGTTCGTCCTGGTGGCCGACATGGAACGCTGTATCACCGGCACGGTTTTCCCCAACAATGTGGTCGCAGGGGTCTTCACCATGAACCTGGGGCTGGTCACCAACGCCGTCGATCTGGTCAACCACGAGATATATCTGGAAAGGGTCATGATCGCTGCCGGCCAACCGATTGCCGATATTTTTGGAAATAATCTCGATAAGTTAGATCCCTTCAATCCACCTGACGACTAAAACGCCGCAACAAGATTTTCAATCTGGGACCAACCTCCTCTCCATACCTGCCACCGGGTACCCGAGGACACATCATCATTGACAAATTCATCTTTTGGCATTATAGTTACTACTATAGTAGTCACTAAGTAAACGACAGCCATAGGGGGCCTGCTATGCTGGACTTCAATTCAGACCTTTACCGTTTCGGACTTTCCCAGATACCGGACCAGACGATCATCTCCAACGAGGAGACGTTCGGGGCGCATCACTATGAAAGAATCGGTGTGGTCATCCGCCAGGCCCAAAATTGCTGGTTGACAGATGCCCACGGCAATCGTTACCTCGACTGCCTGGCCGCTTATTCCGCCGCCAATCCTGGTCACCACCACCCCAAAATTGTTTCCGCTCTGACCAACGCGCTGACCGGCAATTCCGCCAGTGTCATCTCCAATGTGGTCTATACCGATCCACTGGGCGTGTTTCTGCGCACGATGGCGGAATACGTACCGCAGCTGGGAACCCGTTTCGGTGAGAACGGCAACAAGGTCCTACCTAAAAACGGCGGTGTCGAATCGGTGGAAACTGCCATTAAAATGGCCCGCTTTTATGGTTGGAAGAAAAAGGGGATCCCGGATGGAAAACAGGAAATCATCGTATTTGACAACAATTTTCACGGACGCATGATTACCGTGGTCTCCTTTTCCTCGACCCCCAAATACCGCGCCGGTTTCGGACCGCTGACGCCTGGATTTGTCTCCGTTCGCTACAATGACCTGGAACAGGTCAAAAAGGCGATCACACCGAATACTTGCGGTATCCTCGTCGAACCTATGCAGGGTGAAGGCGGCATGCGCGTTCCGGATGTAGGCTTTTTGAAGGGCCTGCGGAGTCTGGCGGATGAAAACGACCTGCTGCTGATGTTCGATGAGATTCAGGTGGGCTTGGGCCGCAGCGGCAAGATGTTCTGCTTCGAACATGAAGACGCGGTCCCTGACGGACTGATTTTGGGCAAAGCCCTTTCCGGCGGGCTGGTGCCGCTATCCGTTTTTATCACCAACCGCAAACTGATGGACATGGCCTTTAATATCGGTTCGGACGGATCCACCTTCGGCGGTTACCCCCTGGCCTGCGTGGCCGGCATCGCCGCATTGGATGTCTTGAAAGAAGAGCATCTCCCCGAGCATTCGGCTGAACAAGGCCGCAAGCTCATGGATAAATTACAGGATATCGCCGCCCGGTCGCCCCATGTAAAAGAAGTTCGCGGGCGCGGCCTGTTCATCGGGATCGAAGTCAAAGCCGGCAACGCAATGGTTTTCTGCAGGCAGCTCCTGAAATTGGGGGTCCTGGCCAATGACAGTCACGGCCATACCATTCGGATATCGCCGCCGCTGACGATTACGGACGAAGAACTCGACTTCATGGTCTCCCGGCTGGAAATGGTACTGGTGAGGTAACGAAGCGTCTTGGCGTTATAAATTTTACTAAAATTTCGAAATCCGAATAACGAAATCCGGATTTACCCTACCTTTGGGCAGAAAGTGATTATGGCAGGTTTCATTTTTCGGCGGAAGACCTTTCAATGTCGATGATCTTGCTGCCGTTCAGGTACTCTAACGTCTCGTAGCGCGTGATCCCCATTAACTTTCCGGTGATCTCCCGCATGCGTTCTACCTGGTCGACAATTTTTTTCAAATAGTCAACCCCGGGGAACCCCTCCGGAACATCCAGCTGGAGAAGTTGCGAATACCCCATTACGCTCTGCAGGGGCTGGTTGAGCTCGTGGCAGACGGCCCCGGCCATCTCTAAAACGCCCTGCAGCCGCTCGAACTCAATCCGTTCGGCCTCAGCTTTGACTCTGTCGGCGACATCCCGAACCAAACCCCGAAATCCCACCGGATTGCCGTTCTCGTCCCGGGCCAGGGACACCACCATCTCCAGGTGGGCGCTGCGGCCGTCCTTGCCGACCTGGAACCGGGAAACCCGGGAGGGTTTGCCGGTCCGAAACACCTCATTGAATACAGCATACATTTCCTTGGCTGTATCCGGGGAGGCATACTCACGATTGTTCATGTTAAGCAGTGCCTGACGGTCAAACCCCGTAATATTGCACATGGGATCGTTTACAAATGTGAGGTTGCCCTTCAGGTCCAGTTCACAATAGCCTTCGTCGATACTGTCCAAAATGGTGCGGTATTTTTCTTCACTGGCCTGCAGGGCTTTTTCGGCCTCAATACGCGGCGTGATATCGATCAGGGACCCAATGCTTTGCTGGGAACCAGGAATCATGCCAACCCGCAGAAGGATTTGCCGGATTTCACCAACGGCGTTGACGAAACGAAACTCGTATACATTCGGCGGTTCCGTAGCCTCGCGGCGGCGGTGGTGATGGTACGTTGTCATCCTTTCCCGATCATCCGAATGAACAAAGCGCGTCCATTGCATATTGCCTTCAATCGCCTCGCGCGGATAACCGCTGAGCTCTTCAAACTGCCGGTTCACCATCGAGATAGTGGTATCCGTCTCCATCACCAGCAGGGCGGTATTGGTATTTTCAAACACGGTGCGATACAGGGCATCCCTGGCCGGATCGGTCCGGTTGATATCATCAGAAGGGCCACTATTCGCCGGGTTGTTCCCAGCCACCAAAAGCTTTTGTTCCTTTGCCGTAACCACCTGTGCAATCTCCCTTTGTAATTATAAGTGCTCTTGAAAAATCGGCTAACGCGGCCTTTAGGGACCCGGTACGGTATGCCAGACCTAAAAAATCTCCCAGGCCAAGCCATCTTCAGACTATATCGGAAAATCGTGCGCAAACTTTATCGGTTTCACACCGGAAATTTTATGGCTGTCCGCAATAGCAGACAACACACGCGTATGTCCACTACCGACTTAAAATCCAGAATGGGCACAGATCGATGGTATCTTTCGGGAAATGACAGCAACAGTCCTTTGCTTACGCCTACGGAAAACGATCGGCGGGGGGAGTTTCGAAAAAGCGCTTCATATCTGTAGCGCTTTTAGGCGGGGGGACTAGATAAGCTAATCGGCCGGGGCCAGTTTTAAGCGGGCCGCCCGCCTATTGGCGGCAAGCAATCTATACTCGCGGCCGGCCAACTTGAAGCGCTGTTTGGCTTTTTTCAAAGGAATCGTATAGTGGTAGGCAAACCCTTGATCTAGCTGAGGTATCACCACATCTATCAAAAGGTTTCCATTCTGGCGCCCCCGATAGATCAGGTGGGTCGTACCGACAGCGGCAGGTTTGTCCAGGGTGAGACGCACCCAACCGCCGGGTTGTGCGGCAGCACCGGTCGCCCGGCTCCCCATGGTCCGGCTAGACCAGGGGGCCGCCGGATCAAGCGCCTCGGTGCACAGGTAATACACTACCCAGATTAAAAAGAGCCCGGCGCATATGATGAAAAGCCGGGCGCGCCAGTCAGTATTGCCGGTACGATACATACGTCCCTCCGCCCTTTTCCGTCTAATACTCTTTTGGTTAATTTGTCAACCCTTTATGGGTATTTAAATTCTTATATTGCTAATTTAATTTCTAATAATTTTTAACAAAAATACTCATATGTACCATGTCCATAACGATGACAGAATCTCATGTCTGCCGGGTTTACATATGCTCAAAAGGGCGTTAAGTTCAGGTGCCATACTGCAGTATTGGAATCATGGGCTGGAATAAATGAGAGAGGTCAATTCGATGCAGACTGCAAAAGTAACCGATTATATTGTTAAATGGCTGAGCGACTATTGCGACCAGGCGGGTATGACTGGTTTTACCGTGGGCGTCTCCGGGGGAATCGATTCTGCGGTCACATCCACCCTGTGTGCGCGAACCGGCAAAAGCGTCATGGCCCTCAATATGCCGATTTACCAGGCCACCGACCAGGTAACCCTCGCCCATGAGCATATCCGGTGGCTTGAAGCTATCTACGATAACGTAACGGGCGTCGATATAAATTTAACCCCGGCCTTCAAAGGCATCGAGGAGGCGCTACCGGCCGAAATCCAGGATGGACTCTCCATGGCCAATTCCCGCTCCCGCCTGCGAATGCTCACGCTTTATGCTTTTTCCACCCACTACCGGATGCTGGTGGTCGGCACCGGCAATAAAGTGGAAGATTTCGGGGTCGGCTTCTATACAAAGTATGGAGACGGCGGTGTGGACCTCGCGCCCATAGCCGATCTGGTTAAATCGGAGGTGTATGCCCTTGGCCGGGAACTGGGCATCCTGGAAGATATCATAGCGGCACCACCCACGGACGGGCTCTGGGAAGACGGACGGACGGATGAAAGCCAAATCGGTGCCTCCTATGATGAACTGGAGTGGGCCATGTCCCATGACTCCGATTCTCAGCAAGAATTGACCTCACGCCAGAAAGAGGTGCTCTCGATCTACATGGGTTATCACCGCGCCAACCGGCACAAAATGCTGCCGATTCCGGTCTGCAAAATCCCGGACGACGTGAAGTGAGCTCCCGCCAGGTACTGATAGAACTGCAAAACGTCACCGCACGCGTCCGCAATATACCCATCTTGGCGGAAACTTCCTGGAAAATTGAAGCCGGCAGCCAGTGGGCTGTAATCGGACCCAACGGCTCCGGTAAATCCACCCTGGTCGGCATGCTGACCAATAGTGTGCCGGTGATTAAAGGCCGCACCGTGCGTACCTGTCCGCCGGATGCGACGCAATCACTCTCCTTTGAGATGGTCGATCGTCTGATGGCCCGGGAAGAACGGCTGGAAGAAGCCCGTCATTTTGCCAACCGCCAGGAAGAGACAACCACGGCCCGGGAAATCATCGCACCGGGTGCAACCAGTGCGGACAATGCGGCCATAGACCGCATCGCGCAAACGCTGGACATTCCGCATCTGCTGGAAAGAAGTTTTGCATGCCTCTCTTCGGGTGAAATCCGCAAGGTACTGCTGGCCAGGGCCCTGTTCGGTCGGCCGCAATTATTGATTCTGGACGAGCCTTATGAAGGACTCGATACAGCCGCAGCCGAAAAACTTTCCAAAATGCTTCCTCATCTCATGCAAAACGGTACCAGTGTCGTCCTGGTTACCCACCAGTTGAATCGCATCAGCCGGCACTTTACCCATGTCCTGTGCGTAAAATCCGGCCGGGTTATCGCACAGGGGCCCCGGCATGAAATCCTGGTACCGCAAATATTGGACGACCTGTACGACCACCGCCCCGCCGGCACCCCATTTACGGGGAAGACAGAGACATCGCCCGCTTCCGGTGGAAATCCAGACCTGATTAGGATGGAAAACACGACGGTCGCTTACGGGGAAAAAATTGTCTTGGATCGTTTGAACTGGACCTTTCGCGAGGGTGAGCACTGGGCGGTTTTAGGGCCGAACGGTTCGGGGAAATCGACCCTGGTAAAGCTGATCTGCGGCGACCATCCCCAAGCCTATGCCAATCGCATCCATTTGTTCTGCCGGCCCCGGGGATCCGGTGAAAGCATCTGGGAAATAAAACAACAGATCGGCCTGATCTCATCGGAACTGCAGCTCCGTTACCGCAAAGGCATCCGGGTCATCGACGTGATTCGTTCCGGATTTTTTGACTCGGTCGGAATTTATCGCCACTGCAGCCGGCAGCAATGCCTAACGGCGGACAGATGGCTGGCAACAGTTGACCTGGCCGCCAGACGGGAAACACCTTTCGATCAGCTATCGTATGGGGAAAGACGGCTGGTCCTGCTGGCGCGGGCCATGGTAAAAGCGCCCCGGCTGCTGGTGATGGACGAACCCTGCCAGGGGCTGGACCCAGAAAATCGCGCCAGAATGCTTACGATCGTGGAACAGCTCTGCAGCCAGTATGCAACCCACCTGCTTTACATCACCCACTTGCCCGAAGAGATACCGTCGGTTATTACCCGGGTCCTCCGGTTGGGCTAAGAAGCAATTATCGGCAATTATAAAAGGCGCGAACTATATCAGATTGTCTGGGCCTTATGTTTGTCAATGGAACCGAGGAACAATGGTCGCAATTCGCTCTGTTGCCCTTGTTATTTGTCGGAAATATCGCAACTAATTCAATCTAGTGATATGTAGCAGACACCATTTATGTTAGAACCCAGAGGCAACGACTGTTTCTACATCAAATATATACAGCTATTGATTCAAATATGTTTCAAACCATTCAAAAATGCGTCTGTCTCTTTCATGATGATGTGTCTTTAAACCGTGATCTCCCTGTGGGTAAACCACTAACTTATGGACTTTGCCAGCCTCTACTAATTTTTTGGCTAATTTCTGAGCTTGGCTTACCTTTATTCTCCAATCATCTTCACCATGCAAAATTAGTACAGGTACATCTATTTTTTCGGGCCAATAGCAGGCCGACCTGATTTTATATTCATTATCATCATCTCCAACCAATTCTCTGAGAACTTTTTTCATTTTATCATCTCGCTCCTGATAAGTTTGAAAAAGATCTGTAAATCCACTGATAACGGCCGCAGCTCTGATATCCGCCCCCTCTTTAATCGCCAGGTATGTCATCATACCGCCTCTAGAAGCCCCCAGCATTACAATTTTTGTTGAATCTGTATATGAGAGATTTTGGGCCAATGGTATAAGGGAGAGAACATCATTTACGTCCTTCCCCCCAAATGCTTCGTGGCCCTGCCCACCATCATTTCCTCTGTATTGTGATGCCAATATGACATAGTTTTGGGAAGCGTAATATGAAAGAACTCTCAAGGTTTCTTCAGTTATTTTGTAGTATTCTCTATTGCCGCCTCTATTGAATATGATTACTGGAAGCTTATTATTAATCTGCTTTGGCTTCACAATAAAGCCTACAACTTCTAATCCATCACTCAAATACTTGATCCTATAGCAATCAATCTCATTTTTGAATTTGGAGTCGACTGTAATAAGTTTTTGTTCGAGAATTTTTCCATTGTTGTTTTTAGGTCTGTTTGCGTCTTGTTGGTGTAATAGCGGTTGGTTTTTTGCCAAAGCCGGTTGATCGTTATAAAAGTCATCCACAAGGGTACGCACGGTTTTTTCGGCAACAAGGCCGAAGTGAGAATAGTGCGCATAGGCATTGACTGAGTAAAGCTTGTTGCTCTTCGGGTGATATAAATAGAAATCAGCATGTTGAGTGCCAATATCGCACCCTATCGTCACAATAAGGTCTGTATCGATTTCCAGCCCTATTTTTCTGATTTCTTCCCAATCCGGCTCCTTAAAAGAAAAAAAAGATTCTTTTTTCCAGACATTGCTGGGTGGCTTTTTTGAAACATCTTCGATGAGCCTGGCACCTTGAGTGATATTTCCAAATTCCTTGTAACAGTATTTAAGAACAAGGTTGTCATCACCAGAAGCAACATTCGCAATCCCTTCTACGCCTTTTCTTTTAAGATCTCCAATGTACTGGCTGCCCCATGTGGCAGCATGGATGTTTAATGGGAATATCGCCATGTCATAGCTTCCAGTGATCATTTTTTTCTTAACTGTTGTGTCTTGCCTCGCCTGCCTTTCCCTCTGTTCTCGTTTTAGCTTGTCAGTTAATAGCTCGTATTGATCTAAATCGATTGGACATTTCTTGTAGACTGCGATTTCATCTAAAGCGGCTTTTTCCCCCCTGAGCCGGCTATATTCATTAGCCTCAGGCCCATCTCCCCCCTCTAAGAAAAATAAGGCCGGCCAAAAAATAATCATACCAACTGCCATTTGGGCACTGTCGCCGTCTGCTTTCTTTTTTAAGTCCGTGTATAGGGTTGTAACCCGGTTGGAAACTTTCTCCAATTCCTGCTCAATTTGTTCGCAGTCATAGTCCTTGTATTGGAGTGGCGACACATACTGTGATTGCAGCTTATCCGGCTGACTTGCGCACCCTGAAATAAGACTTGCTATTTGAAATACAACCAAAAGGGTAGCTGAAACCAATATTTTCATAGTCCCCTCCTCTCCCTGGTCAAAATATCCAAGGTAAACCGCTGAGTATTTTGCTAATTGTGCTTTCCCTTTTCAAAAACTATTTGAAGCTCATTTATTATTTCCTTTGAATTGATACATTCAGTTTGTGCTTCACCTGGGTCTTCACAAAGCTGAATTATTAATATTGAGGTCGGTTCACTAATCGCATTCTCCGCTACTGGAATAAATAACATGCCAGCGCCGGTAATTGGTACGACGATTGTTGTGACCTCGTGAGTAGTTAAATATTCATCATTTTTCTTAATAATTCGAAAGTAGGTTCGTCCTATTCGAGTTGTAACTTTTGCGGCATGATACAGTGCAAGTTTAGCTACATAGTCCGCGGCAGAATATCTATTTCCTTCAACAATGATGGCATACTCATCATCATTTATTTTTTTATCATTATATCCATATTGGCTGCCCATATAATCATCCCGTTTGACATAGCCTGTGGGTTTGGCTGCGCAACCGAGAAAAAAAATATTCGGTTCTCTAAAAAGCTCCAGCAGGCATAAAGTACTCGGATATGGGGTCCATATCCCAGGTAACGTCTTTCCAAGTGATCTTTGAAGTTTTTACAGCCTGCTGGACGATACGCA
>Ga0136654_1000010_pt1 | contig 75262 bp, 69 predicted proteins | sample InaspJWI70metaG_FD_94865 | JGI IMG/M metagenome (GOLD analysis project Ga0136654, IMG submission 94865) | Marine gutless worms symbiont microbial communities from Oahu, Hawaii - Inanidrilus sp. 1 OAHU.JWI-70 metaG (version 2) | ecosystem: Host-associated > Annelida > Digestive system >... | reverse complement strand
TATGCGTATCGTCCAGCAGGCTGTAAAAACTTCAAAGATCACTTGGAAAGACGTTACCTGGGATATGGACCCCATATCCGAGTACTTTATGCCTGCTGGAGCTTTTTAGAGAACCGAAAAATCATTTTCAAGACCTCTTCGGGGATGCCACAACCATTGTCCTCGATTTCAAGGATAGCCGTATTGTTGCGAGATTCATAAAGTCGGATATCAATGCGCCCCTCATGTTCAATTGCTTCAGCGGAATTTAACAAAATGTTCCAAAGGACCTGGCGAAAATGAACCGGATCTATATCAATCCAAATACCGGTAGCCATGTTTGACGAAATGGTTATCCGGGAAGAGCTCTCACTATTTTTTTCAAATAACTCGAGCACTTCAAAGATGTTTTCGCGTAGATCAATCCTTTCTATTTTGCAGGCTTGGGGTCGGGCAAAAAGGAGAAAATCACCTACAAGTTCGCTCAGCCGGTCGGTTTCCCGCAGAGCTATCTGCATAAGTTTGTCATGGTAGGGGTCGTATTTAATGTCTTCTCTAAGAAGTTGGATGGAACCGGCCAACGAGGCCAGAGGATTTTTTATTTCATGGGCCATCCCGGCCGCCATCTCGCCCATGTACGCCATTTTCTCGACCCTTTTCACATGATCTTCCAGCTCTTGCAGTTCCTTTTTGGTTTTAACTGTCTGCTCGGCCAGAAAACCACTCAATATCGCTACGGCGAAGCAGGCTATTATGGTAACCAGGATTTTAAAAAGCACACTTTTACCTGGAAAGCTGATCGCCGACAAACTCCCTTCCAGGGCCATAGGTTTAATGATCTCAAAATACTCCAAATCAATCATCACGCCATATTGAAGGCCGCAGATGGCCGCAATCACGAGTACGCCCCACCTGGGCAGCATGATACTGGAATAGATGATCACCACCAGGTACAGAAAAGAAAACACACTTGCATATCCACCGGTAACAAACACGATGAGCGAGACGATAGCGGTATCCACAGCTACCTGGAGGTAGGCGAACAAAAGGCTATTTCGAATAAATGCAAGTAATATGACATAGATGCAGCTGAGTAAAAAGATGCCTCCGATCAGCCCGTAAAGCACCAATAATGAGGTGGCTAAAAATGAGTCACTGGAACCCAGTTGGAAAATAATCGTTGATCCCAATAGGAAGGACGTAAACAGCACCCTTGAAAACATGAGTAATTTGAGTTTGGAATGTAACTCGCTGTCAACTTTATGAGTGGCTTTTGTCATGTGGCGATACTATTCTCTCCATATGGTAATGGGTGGGATCTGGTGCTCGTTTTATGCTAGGAAAGGATAATAATATGGCAATGCAGGGGGAAATCGGTGCATACGGCCCCTTTGCACCCATCTTGGTGTGATTTCTGAATGCAGGTTAGTGGATTGATCAGAATCGCCCCAGAACACCAGTCAGTCGTCTGGTGCTCGCACACCGCGTTCCTTCAGTGTTTGCCTAAGAGTGAGTTATCGCTAACAGCATCTGGATGGCTGGCTGCCTACCGGAAGCACTCATTGTATGAAAGGCTATCCGACCACTCTATCCACCGACTGCACCGGCCATTTTGAAAATCGGGAGGTACATTGAAACCACCAGCCCACCAATAATGACACCCATAAAAACCATCATGACCGGCTCAATTGCTGCTGTCAAATTCTCCACAGCCTGATCTACCTCTTCATCGTAAAAATCTGCAATCTTAACCAGCATAGCGTCAAGTGCCCCGGTAGATTCACCGACCGATATCATCTGGCACACCATCGCCGGGAAAACACCGCTTTCTGAAAGTGGGTCGGCCATGGTCCGCCCCTCGGCAATCCCCCCCCTTGTATAATAGATGGCCTCTTCAACGGTTTTGTTTCCGGCAGTTTTTGCTACAATTTCAAGAGATTCCAAGATAGCTACGCCGGACGAAAGCATGGTGCCCATGGTACGCGTGAATTTGGCCACGGCCACACGGCGTAGCAAGGGCCCTACGATGGGCATTTTTAAGGAGGCACTATCCACAATACCGCGACCTTTTTCGGTTGCGTAGAATTTTTTAAATGCAATCCCGAAAAGCACCGCTGCGCCCGCAACAATATACCAATAGGAACGTGCATATTGGCTCATCTCCACAACTAGCTGGGTTGGCGCGGGGAGGGCCCCCCCGAAATCGGCAAACATTTTTTCAAAAACGGGAATTACAAAAATCATGATGACAGCCACCACGATAACGGCTACAGCCAGCGTGATTGCCGGGTATGTCATTGCTCCTTTTACTTGAGCCTTGAGTTTAGCCGCCTTTTCCATATAGGCCGATAAGCGCTGTAAAATTGTGTCTAAAATACCTCCGGCTTCTCCAGCAGCGATCATATTAACGAACAATGTATCGAACTGGTCTGGATATTTTTTAAGAGCTTCGGCCAGCGTCTGACCAGACTCAACATTCTCCTTTATCTCCTTTAGCGTCTTTTTAAAGGTGGCATTTTCCTGTTGCGAATGGAGAATATCAAGGCACTGGATGATCGGCAGGCCGGCATCGATCATGGTAGAAAACTGTCGACAAAACAAAATGACATCTTTTTGGGTGACCTTGGGCTGCATGAAAGCCACGTTTTCGAAGAGATCCTTGGGCTTTGGTTTCACCTTGGGATCAGCGATTTTCATGCGGGCCAACTGGGCCATCGCGACCTCAACGCTGGCAGCTTCCAACTCCCCTTTCTGGACCGCTCCGCTTTTATTTTTCCCTTTATAGATAAAGACCGGCATTATCAACCCTCCTGGGCTAATTGGGTGAGGTTTTAAAAAAGGGTTTTCAGATCCATTGGGTTATACTATCATTTTTACTATTTTTCAAGTCTTTAACGGTATTTACCTGTTCAGCGCCTTCATCCCACGGAAGCTTGCAAGGGTCAGATGCGGCGTATTTGGGGAGAACCGAAATGGGTCTACGCGGTATATACCTTTTTGGTACTCGGCAACTTAGCGTGACCGGCCGCGCTGTTGGACAAGGTCAACAGGAACCAAAAATGTCCGCACTTGCAGCTTGCCAAAGATATCGAACTACGTATAAGGTATCTTTGGAAATTTTGTGCGTTTACCCTGCACGGGAATGGTACCCAGGATGATCGCCGTCAGCAGAGCCAAAGAACGGCCGTCAATGAACGCTACGGCCCAAGGGAAACATCCTGGCTGAGGTGCTCGCGCGGCATGACTGGACCGACCTACACAGCAAGGCAATTTTAAGCATGACTGCAACCAGTGACAAAACCAGGGCCCTGACGGTCATCACGACCCACATCAATGCTGATTTTGACGGCTTGGCCTCCATGCTGGCTGCCCAGAAACTCTACCCGGAAGCAGTGGTCATCTTCCCCGGCTCCCAGGAAAAAAACCTCCGCAATTTTTTCATCAATTCGATGGCCTATCTATTCAACATGGTCGACATCAAGGATATCGATCTCGACCGGGTAAAAAAGCTGGTCCTGGTGGATACCTGCCAACCCCACCGCATCGGCCGGCTAGGCGAACTGACGTTGAGAGCCGACGTTGAGATTCATGTGTACGATCACCACCCCCCCACCGATAAGGATGTGAAAGGCCATTTCGGGGTGCAGAAAATTACCGGGGCGACGGCCACGATCCTGACGGAAATCATTCAGGAAAAGGACATTGCCATCTCCGCGGACGAGGCCACCATCCTCTCATTGGGCATTTACGAAGACACCGGTTCCTTCACCTTTTCCTCGACCACCGAGGCAGATTTTCACGCGGCGGCCTGGCTGCTCTCCCAGGGGGCCAAACTCAACGATGTGGCCAGCCTCATATCGCGGGAGATCAGTCCGGAACAAGTCGGGGTCCTCAACGACATGATCCAGGCTGCCCGCAGATTCAACATAAACGGAATTGAAGTCGTCCTGACCACCATTACCAGTGACAAGTATATTGCCGACTTCGCCTTTCTCGTCCACAAGATGGTAAAGATGGAGAGCCTGGATGCCATTTTTGCCATCGCCCGCATGGCCGATAAAATCTATGTGGTCGCCCGTAGCCGGATACCGGAGGTTGATGTCGGAACAATTATCGCGCTTGTTGGGGGGGGCGGACATCCGTATGCAGCCGCGGCAACCATAAAAGATAAGACGCTGGCCCAGGCCGAACAGCGGCTGATCGAACTGATGTATGCAAAAATCAGCCCCCGTCGGCTGGCGCGGGACTTGATGTCCACCCCCCCCATCAAGATCGATGAAGCGCTGACCTGCGCCCAGGCGGGAAATCTGGTGACGCAGTACAATGTGAATGCCCTGCTGGTCACGCGCACGACGGGACGGGTGGAAAAACTGACCGGCATCATTACCCGCCAGGTCATCGAAAAAGCCCTGTACCACGATCTGGCCGAGGTACCGGTGAAAGACTATATGACCACCGAATTTGCCGTGGTCGGTTCCGAGGCCGACCTCCAGGAGATACAGGAAAAAATAATCGGCAACAAACAACGCATCCTACCGGTGATGGACAAAAGCAGCATCGTTGGTGTGGTCACCCGCACGGACCTGCTCAATATCCTGGTTAGACGATCACGCCTGACAGACGGCGATACGCCCGATCCCTATAGTGAACCGGTGAATGTCAGAACCCGCAATATAAAAAAATTCATGTCGGAAAGGCTTTCCAAACGGATTTTGGAAACCTTGCAGGCCATCGGTCACGTGGCGCAGGAGACCGGGGTGAATGCTTATGTGGTCGGCGGTTTCGTGCGCGATCTGTTTCTCTATCGTCGCAACGAAGACATCGACATCGTTATTGAGGGCGAAGGTATTGCCTTTGCCAAGCAATTTGCGCGGCTGTACGGCGCCCGGTTGCACACCCATGCCAAATTCGGCACAGCAGTCATCATCTTTTCCGACGGATTCAAGATCGACGTGGCCACAGCCCGCATGGAATATTACAAATTTCCGGCCGCCCTGCCGACCGTGGAAATGAGCAGTATCAAGCTCGACCTGTTTCGGCGGGATTTCACTATAAACACGCTGGCCATTCGCTTGAATCCAGATAATTTCGGCACCCTCATTGATTTCTTTGCCGCCCACAAGGACATCAAGGAAAAAACCGTTCGGGTTCTGCATAACCTGAGCTTTGTGGAAGATCCCACGCGGGTATTTCGAGCCATTCGGTTTGAACAGCGGTTCGGGTTTTCCATCGGTAAGTTGACGACTGGCCTGATCGACAATGCCATCAAGATGGATTTTTTCAAACGGTTGGGCGGGCACCGGGTGTTTTCCGAACTCCGCCAGATACTGGAAGAGGACAATCCCGCCGCCGCCATCGGGAGGCTTAAGGATTACAACCTGTTGAAAGTCATCCACCCTTCAATCGATGCCAATAAAAACCTGGCCGCCTCCTTCAAGGCGGTAAAAAAGGTGCTGGCCTGGTATGATTTGCTTTTTATGGAAGAACCCTATATAAAGTGGCCCGTTTATTTCATGGCGCTCACCCAACATTGTGATCGCCGGACTGTTCAGGAAATCTGTGCCCGCTTCGAACTGGCACCGCGCCACCAGACCTTGTTCTGCCGCCTGCGCTTCGAAGCGGAGCGTTGCCTGTACAGTCTCGAACGTAAATTGCCCAAAAAGAACAGCACGATTTATAATCGCCTGCACGGATTAAAGATTGAGCTGCTGCTGTACATGATGGCAATGGCGACCAAAGAGCCGGTTAAGCGGGCCATCTCAAGGTACTGCACCAAACTGCGCTTTGTGACCCTTTCCATTTCGGGTAAGGAACTAAAACGCTATGGCCTGAAACCGGGACCGGTTTTCCGGCAGGTATTGGATGCGACCCGGGACGCGCGGTTGAACGGCAGGGTAGAAACCCATGCGGACGAACATGAATTTGTAAAACACTACATACGACGCAACAAACTAAACTCGATAGGATTGACGCATGAGCACTGAAGTTGTACTGACCGGCATTTCGACTACTGGAATCCCTCATCTTGGCAATTATGTTGGTGCCATACGACCGGCTATTGAAGCAAGCAGCAGTCCGGAAACGGAAACGTTTTACTTCCTGGCTGACTACCATTCCATCATTAAATGCCATGATCCGAAAACAGTAAAAGAATCAAGCCTGGCGGTGGCCGCCACCTGGCTGGCGCTTGGTCTGGATACGGACAATGCCACTTTTTATCGTCAGACGGACATACCGGAAATTCCGGAGCTGACCTGGATCCTGAACTGCATGACCGCCAAGGGCCTCATGAATAGAGCGCATGCCTACAAGGCTGCTGTTTCCGATAACAACCTGGCCGGTAGCAAGGACCCCGACAAAGGGGTTTCCATGGGCCTTTTCAGCTACCCGGTTCTTATGGCGGCTGATATTCTGATGTTCAAGGCCAATAAGGTACCGGTCGGAAAAGACCAGATTCAGCATCTGGAAATGACCCGTGATATTGCGGCTCGTTTTAACCATACCTATAAACCGCTCTTCGTTCTGCCGGAAGCGGTGGTGGATGAAAAAACCGCCGTGCTGTCAGGCCTTGATGGACGCAAAATGAGCAAAAGCTACAACAATACCATCCCGTTGTTCGAACCGGATAAAAAGCTGCGCAAACTGATCATGAAGATCAAGACCAATTCATTGGAGCCCGGAGAACCCAAGGAACCTGAAGGCTGCACGCTTTTTGAAATTTACCGGGCCTTTGCCACCGAGCAGGAAGCCCAGGCGCTGCGGACCCGGTATGCCAATGGCATCGCCTGGGGAGAAATGAAGCAGTTTCTGTTCGAATACCTCAACGATCATCTGGCCGGACCGCGTGAAAAATATCTGGCGCTCATGGACGACCCGGGTCATATTGAGGCTGTTTTGCATAAAGGTGCCGAAAAAGCCCGCAATCTGAGTATCCCGTTTTTACAAGAGGTTCGCGAGGCGGTCGGTATCCGGAATTTGGGCGAATAACCTTTTGAGGCCCACTATCGACAGGACCTGTTCAAAATTGATACCAACAGTTTCAGATTCACCCCGCATGCAACCAACTGACTATAAGGTTGATTTAGAGGATGTATTCGAAGGTCCCATGGATCTTCTGGTCCACTTGATAAAAAAAAATGAAGTGGATATCTACGACATCCCCATTGCCTTCATTACAGACCAATATCTGGAATATATAAAATGGCTCAAAGCCATGGACATCGACTATGCCGGTGATTTTCTGGTGATGGCCGCCACACTTGCCCAGATCAAATCCCGTATGCTGCTGCCGGTCCATGAAGGTGACGAAGAGGATGAGGATCCCCGGTCCGAAATCACCAAACCCCTGCTTGAATACCTCGAGATGAAAGCTGCGGCCGACCACCTGGCGAATCGCAACTTGCTGGGGGAAAAGACATTCGTACGGACGCACACCAAGCGGCCTTATCGGGATGATTCCGGGGATGAACTTGTCCGGGTGGGACTTTTTGAACTGATTGACGCGTTTCAAAAGGTCCTTGATAAAATGGCCCCCGATCATCGGGTCGATATGACCACGGAAAGGATATCAGTTAAAGAACGTATGACCCAGATAGTCGATTTACTTGAAGTAAAAGGCTCAGCCGCTTTTGACGAACTTTTTGACAAACTGGTTGAAAAAGGCGATATCATAGTCACCTTCCTGGCAGTTCTCGAAATGGTCAAGCTGAACCTGGTGAAGGTCGTTCAGCACGTCCAAACGGGAATTATTCGGATTTTCTACCTTTAATGGATGAACTTAAAAAAATTATCGAGAGCCTGCTGTTTGTCGCGGAAGACCCCCTGACTGCGCATACCATGGGCAAAGCAGCCGGAAACCGGGAGATCGCCGAGGTCCGTTTAGCGATAAACGAGTTGATCCAGGAATATGAAGAACGTGGGGGTGGATTCTATCTTGCCCGCGTAGCCGGTGGTTATCAATTCAGAACCGCCCCCGAAAACACGCCTTGGATCAAGCAATTGATTCAGCCCAATGCCCCGCGGTTGAGCAAAGCGGCCTTGGAAACGCTGGCCATCATTGCCTATAAGCAACCGGTTATCAGGGCGGATATTGAACGTATCCGGGGAGTTGACAGCGGTGGGGTGATCAGAATGCTCTTGGAAAGAAAGCTTTTGCGTGTTCTGGGGCGTAAGGAGATACCGGGACGCCCGCTGATTTATGCCACCACAAAACTGTTCTTGCAGGTATTTGACCTCAAGGATCTCAAAGACCTGCCATCTCCCAAAGAAATTGAAGACATGGCCCTCGAGGCCGGCCAGCTCACGGAATCGGGCGCAAAAACCACAGAGAGCACCGCGACCGGAACCGAGACCCTGTCGGAAACATCGCAAGCCCCGGATGCTACCGTTCTCCCCGGTTCGTCGTCCACCGACGAATCTTCCCAAGCATGAGTGGCTCCATAAAAAAAACTTGACGCAAAGTCAACAACCCTCTATATATATTAAATATTGCCGCATCATGGATCAATTGGCGCTTAAGTTTTTCAACTTTTTCAAGGAGCCTCCATGAACAAATCAGACCTTATCAGTGCCATCAAGGAAAAGACCTCATTAAGCCGGAAAGATGCTGAAAAAGTGATCGACACCTTTTTCGATACCATTACCCAGAGCATCGTGAGCGGCGGTCGCGTGGAAATTAGAGGATTTGGCAGCTTCATGGTTAAAGATTATAAGCCCTATATTGGCAGAAATCCCAAAACCGGCTCTCAAATCCAGGTCCCCCCTAAGAAATTGCCTTTTTTTAAAGTCGGCAAAGAGTTGAAAGAGATGGTCGATAGCTAAGGCCGACCGTCGGGATGGCGATTTAAAACAAGTAATAAGCGCCGCTGCCCCGGTCCCATTGCCGGAAAAAAGCGCAACCCCGTATACGGGTATCACTCCGGAAATAAAAACGTTCAAACTGCATTATCCGCTAAAAATGAAGGGCCGCTCCTGGGCGGAGACAGTGCGTTCGGACACTTTGCCCGCCAGGCACCACTTTTCACCTGCCTGTAAGTTTGACATTCTGCCAAAGCCTTAATATACTATTTTTCTGAAATAACACGGGTTTCATACTACAAGCGTTCTTAAAATCAGATTGTGGGTCGCAGTTAAGGCCGCTCAAAGATGCCAACAAAGGAATAGGATTATGGAAAATGACGCCACCCTGGTCATGGACACGGTTAAAATCAATATCATACAGGGAGTTGTGCAGGGTGTTGTGGAATCTGATTTTGACAAGTTGTCCGCGGATATCAGCCCGATCCTGATGAATGTTTGGTGGGAAAAGGACTGTCTTTATGTGAATAGCAGGGACAGTGATCAATTTTTCGGGGACTTCCAAGAACTTGAAAAAGCCTTCGATCAAATCGCAGCCGTTGTCACGTCAGGTCAGTACGGAAAACTCGGATTTATCGGTCTCATGGGAAAAAGGGAAATTGTGGCCACCGTATACTTTGGCAACGAAAAATGGGAATTGAAGGAATTTAGCCGTCCCAGTGCCCCGGATTGGTATAAATCCGAGGAATGGCACAAAATGGAAAAATGGCGGGAAGAAGATCTGGAATGGGACGAACTCTTTAAACGCTTGGATTGATAGCCCTTCCCTTAAATACCAAAGCGGGGCCGGAAATCATCGCCGGCCCCGCTTTATTTTTTAGAGGATCCGAATTGTCAATCCCCATTCCAGCTTGAAATTTGCTTACTGGATGCATCACCCGTCAAATTTGAAGGAGATTGTCACCCTAGCCCTGTACTGGGCTACTTTTCCGTTTTCAATGGTCATATCCAATTTACCTACCTCAGCGATCCGGAGGTCCCTCAGACTGCCAGCTGCTTTTTCAACGGCGCTTGTGGCGGCATCCTCCCAGGAAGTAGCGCTGGTTCCAACCAATTCAATAATCTTGTAGATACTTTCACCCATGATACCCTCCTTTGTTGATGAGTAATTTGATCGCGCCCTTAATGGGCGGTCCCGGCGGCCTCAAAAGAAATCAAGCAAACCGTGGTCAGAAGTATAAGGCTAGCTGAGTAGACGTCCAACGCAATTGAGCAGGATACGGTAATGTTTCTGGTGAAACCTATGGGACGTAATGGATAAAACAGAGATCTGGTTTAAGGAATATATATCAGGCGCCGGCTTTTTCCAGAGCCTTGATTATTTTTTGGCGATCTTCCTGACTGATCTGGACGAATTTAATGCCCATGCCTTCCGTACTCTTGGTTCCCTTTTTCCGATCGTACGCGATCCAGGCAACTTCACATCCAATCTGCAATGTGACGGTATCATCGGGAAGCTGCAGGTTCAAGAAGAAACGATCACCCTCGGGCAGCACGCGGGAAGTCTTGATAAAAATCCCGTCGGCATTGACATTTTCGGAAAATGCCCGCACCAGGCCGCTGTCGGATTTAAAGGAAAGTGACAGGACCTTGGCCACCCGCGGCCGATTCCGGCGGGCTTGGCTCTGGACGGCGAGCTCGGAAGCGCTCTTGAAGCGCAAGGCCAATCTTTTGATAATTGCCTGGAAGCTGGCGGAAAGCTTATTGAATTCATTATCTAGAAACTTGCGATCAAAGATGCCAATCGTGGTATCGCCCTTGGCGCGGGCACCGGCGGTTCTGGGGGTGTTGGCCAAAAACGCGATCTCCCCGAAAATCTCGCCGACGCCGAGCGTTTCAACCACCATATCCTTGCCGTAGTGAGATTTGATCAATTCAACTTCGCCCGATTCAACGATGTATACCCAGTCACCGTGACTGCCTTCTTCGAAGATAACCTGTCCGTCCCGGTAACTTTCCTCGATGGAGATTTGAAACATGTTGGCTATCCTTTCCCAATCGATCGCGCGTTAGACGGAAGACATATATTTGTATATGATACACGGATTCAGGTCCACATTTCAACACATTTTAAAAAAATAACTTATAATCAAATAGTTACTTTCGAATTTCGACACGCTCAAATCAAGTACCGGCTCCGGGGACCATTTGAAGGCATTCCCGAAATTCGTTTTCCATGAATACAGCCCTAGCGGTATCCGTCCAAAAACCGCTCTCCCTTTGACAACACTCTTTTTTTTATATATAAATACGGGTTGTTAGAACGGACTATCCGCCACATAACCAAAAGGCAGAGACAACGGTACATGAAAACCCGGAACACCTTCATAATACTTGCCACCCTATTCTTCAGTGGATGCCTGCAGTCCACCCTGAATTTGCCTCCGGACAAAGATAAAATCGAACAGATTGAAGCCGGCACCCTGGAAAACTCCGTACGGATCATCGCGGGCAAACCCGACCGTATCGTCAAATCCAAATATGGCTACCGTACTTACTATTACCGGGAAGGAATCTCCTCGGACTGTAAGAAAAACTTGGAGACCTGTACACCAATTGTCATCGATAGGGGCCGGGTTGCGGCTGTCGGCCAGCAGTGGGCCAAAGCCTGGGAGCGGGAGCGGCATAAAAAAGCAGCCGGGGTCCCCAGAATCGTGGAACAGGAAAACACACAGGCAAAAATCGCCCGCCTGGAGAAGCAAGTCAAAGCCATCCCCATGTCTCGCACAGTCGACAACCTGAACATTTATCGTTACCTGCTCAAGCTGGACCCAGACAATAAGCGTTATCAAAAGAAAGTGGCTTTTTATGAAAAACGGTTTGCCATGGAAAAGGCCCAGAAAAAGGCGACCAAAAAGCAACTCGTAGCGACCCGTAAATGGCAGAATGCCAGGCTACAGAAATTCGCAGGCAATCCGCCGGCCGAGATGGCCATCAAAATCCTGGGCAATGGCAAGTTTCATGTCTGGTTGAAGAACAGCGGTTCGAAGGCCTTCCGTGTTGAAGCGGGTCAATTTTATCTCTCCTGTCAAAAGGGCAAACGCCATCCCATCTATCGCAGCAAAGACTTCGGCAAGTATTTACCGCCCGGCAAGGTGATCGAAGGCCGGGTTACCTTCGCGACCTCCTGTGAACCTGCGGAATTCATTTACATCAACCCGGGCGTTGCCAAGCTGCGTAGGGTAATCCCGTCTCCGGACCTGCCTATCGGAAACGCATCTAAAAAAGGCTCACCGGCAACCGGTTCCAAGCAATAAGCCTCTAGCAGACTCAAACGCTTCCCACCGCGCCCATAAATTCGTCTGCATCGGGATCCATTTTGTTCCCGAATTCATCTATGCCGGAAAACTTGAATACCAGGTGCGACGGGTCTATTGTTCCGTCGGCCAGGGCGGCATTCTGGGATATGCTAAAGTACACGGTAGCCTGTAATTTGGTAGGATCGTAGGTTACCTGCGCGGGTATCGGCGGCACGGTCACCTCCGTGGATGGTACGGGTAGACCGTTGTTGTAATTCTGGCCGGGTTCGCCTTTGTTCGATCGACTGATCTGCCAATTGAAACGGTTCTGTACGGAATCCAGGTCCATACCCTTTCCAAATTGAAAGATCATGGTGAAGCTTTTGGTTGTATTGGCATTCACGAGATAGGAATCCAGGGCTGTGAGGGTTGTCTTGGCGGGTAAGGTATAACTGAAGGTTGATTCGGCCCGGGCGAACTCAATCCGGGGCGCCTCGGCTTTATACATATACCGGTTTAAGGTATCGGCCAGGGCGGGATCATTGTCTTCGAGAATTTCAAACATTGCCTGGGCATCCTCCACCCGGCCCAAATCGGCATATATATAGCCAAGTTCAGCATAGCTGGAATAAAAGTCCGGCTGCAGATCAATCGCCTTTTCGAACTGTCCGACCGCCCCTTCAAAATCACCCAATTTGCCGAAGGCCTGTCCCAACCCATAGTAACCGTTTACGTTTTCCGGTGTCAGCTTGACAACCTGCTCAAATTGCTCAACAGCCTGAAGCGGACGGTCCGTGTTCAGGTAGAGTTGCCCGAGAGAAAAAATGTTGGTGGCATCCGGATTTAGGGTAACTGCCTGGCGATAGGCATCTTCAGCCTCGTTACTACGACCGAGTGAAAAGTTGAGGTTCCCGAGTTTGATGTACATATCATCCCGGGTCGGGTCCAGGGAGACGGCGGTTTTATAGGCTTTCAGAGCCTTCTCGGTATCGCCGGTTTTCAGATAGGCATTGGCCATGTAATCGGCGGCCGTGATGGCGTTGGCCCCCTGTGGGGCAATTCCGACAGCCCGTCGAAAATCTTCGGCAGCCCCTTCATAATCTTTTTGCATGAACTTATCGATCCCGGCATTGAGGGCGGCATTGGCCATGCCTTCGAGTTGGGCCTGCCCATTCAGGGTCGCTGAGAACAATCTGTCGACCCCGGTCACGTCCGTCACACCGTATCCATAGCTGTCATCAATAGGGGGAGCCATTAACCTATCCTTTGCAAAGGTTTCCATAGTTTTTATCGTCCGGTCCGGCCATAACTTTAGGATTTATGCGGCCGCCGGGGCACAAATGGTTAAAGTTCGCATGCCTTCGGCCTTTGACCCATAATGGCCGTTGGTCATTATCACCTGTAAATTGCAGCAAGGACACCTCCGTGGAAACCAACCATACCTACAACATCAGGTCCGCGGTCGTGAATGCTGTCAGCGAAGTGTTTGACCTGCTGTTATCCATAGAAATCGAACACCTGGCGGCACTTTCACAATCCCACTTTTATGGCGAGAAAATGTTGGCCGCCATCTACCGGGTCGGCTCTGTAGCCGGGATGGTAACCTTTCAAGTGGACGCGGCCTATACCCGGATATTGGCCGGCAACATGCTGGATACCGACCCCGCTGAATTACAGAATTCCGCCGATGTGAAAGGTGTCCTCACCGAAGTCTGTAATAGGGTGGCCGGTAATCTGAAATCCGGATTATGCGACGCCGGCCTGACTTGTGACCTGCCCTTGCCGACTCACATTGCCGGCCGCGACTATCGGACTGGGATTCAACCTGCCGACCGGCAGGAATAGTTCACTTTTTTTCAGGCAGACAACACGGTGCTGCTGGCGGTCGCCCTGAAAGCAGGTGAATACGACGCGCCTGAAAGTGGGCAATTCGAAATGCAGCCAGCGCTGCGGCCCGATCATGGCCTCTTTGAGTTTGATATCCAGGCGGCTGTTACCGCAGCCGTTAGCGAGGTTTGCGACCTTATGCTCGCCATGCAGATAGGACCCTGTGAAGGCGACGCAGCTGCCGGGCACGGCGGCAGTCGCTTGAGCGGCGGCATCTGTTTTCGGGAGATGTTTTAGGGTGGGTGAATATTGAGTTCTCAGAGAGTTTCAGCCGTCAAGTTGCCGGTATCATGCTGGAGATGACGCCCGATGAACTGGCTGACATCGAAGAAGTTAAAGATGTAATCGGCGCCGTTTGCAACATGGTGGCCGGCAGCCTGAAATCCAGCTTGTGTGATGCTGGCTTCAACGGCCGAATTTCTCCGCCCACATTTATCCTGGGATCGGATTTTGAGTTGGAATGCCTCCACCTGGATCGGAAGGCGACGTATGCCTATAGCCATACCACCGAAACATTCCGGGTGGCCGTGGGATGAAAGGCCGCCGAATAGGGCCGCCGCGGCCTACTTGGGCAGCGGGGGTGGTACGGATCCAAAAAATGAGGTCATATCAGGCACCTGTCCAGCCTGCACCCAATCTGCCATGCCCTGTTTCCAGACCAACGATTCCCTGGTAATCTGTCCCTCGGCAATCATTTGTTTAATCTGATCCGGCGAAAATGGCCCGGCTTGCTGGTTGTCCAGGGCTACGAACCACTGGGTCTGCTGCGGCAGCGGCGGCGGTCCGGCAGCTGGTTGGGCCGGTTGCTGTTGATTGGCCGCGGGCTGGGCCGCTCCCTGCATGGCGCCCCCCATAATGTTGCCCATCCCGACCCCGGCAATCATCCCCATGGCGTTGGCCCCAGCATTGGGATTATTGGCCATATCCTCAATCGCCTCGGCAGTCTGAAACTGGGTGTAAGCGCTCAGGTTGCCGATGACCCCCATCTGGGTACGCTTATCCAGGGCCTTTTCGACCTCCTCCGGAACGGATATATTTTCAACCAGGAACTTGGTGAGCTGAATGCCGTATTCATCAAATTCAGGCTGCAGGTTGCCCAGCAGCAGGTCGCCGATCTCATTGTAATTCGCAGCCAGATCCAGCATGGGGATCTTGCTTTCCGCCAGAGAATCGGCAAACCGGCTGACCAGGATATTCCGGAACTGCCCTGTGATTTCACTCATTTGAAAGAGGGTATCGGTACCGGCTATCTGCTTGATGAAAGCTTCCGGATCAGACACTTTCACACAATAGGAGCCAAAAGCCCGCAGACGGACCGGACCGAATTCAGCGTCGCGCAGCATAATGGGGTTCTTGGTTCCCCATTTAAGATCCGTAAACTGGCGCATAGAGACAAAATAGACATCACACTTGAAGGGCGCGTTAAAGGCGTATTTCCAACTTTTCAAGGTGGTAAGCACCGGAATGTTCGCGGTTGTAAGTTCAACCCGGCCGGGACCGAAGATGTCGCCGATTTCACCTTCGTGTAAGAAAATCGCCACCTGGCTCTCGCGCACGATTAATTGGGCCCCGTTTTTGATCTCGTTATCACCCCGGGGAAACTTCCAGATCAATGAATCCTGGGTATCATCTACCCATTCGATCACATCGATAAACTGTCCTTTTACTTTATCCCAAAGACCCATCTTGACCTCCGATCCCCATGTCAGGGTGCGTTGCTTTTGAGCTATCCGTTCGTCTGACAACCGCGCAACCTGCACCAGCCGAAGTGTATCCGCCGGCGCCGGGTTTGAGCGGTTATACTAATTTTCGTATCACCGGGCATTTAGCATGTCAAATTTTCATCTGCACTGTTTTGGGGAGCCGTTAACAGTTCCACCGGCAAGGCCGCAACAGGACCGGCCGGGCTGGCAACCGGCCCTTAATCATGGAATCGACCCCAGCCACGTTTATAGTACTGATCCAGCACCGGAAATTCCAGTCGATTGATTTCAAGTCCTTCCGGCGGTCCGGTATCTTTTCCAAAGGTGAACATGGCCTGCAGCCGCTGCGCATTTAAAAAACGGGTGGGTACATTGACGGACAATTGTTTAGGATCGATCGCGTGCCGGGCCGCCAGCGCAAAGCCCCATTCACCGAAAGAGGGCACGTTGACATGAAAGGGTACCGCAACCAGACCGTCCAGGCCTGCAGTTGCAGTCACCGCACTATCCAGGGTTTTAACAATACACCAAAAGGCCTCCGGTGCAAAAAAAGGGGAAGTGGCCTGGGTGACCAGAACACCGCCCGACCGCAGCCGGCGGGCACACAAGGCGTAGAAGGACTTTGAATACAGTTTGCTGAGTGCGCCGCTACTGGGATCCGGCAGGTCCACAAGAATAACATCAAATGCAGCGGTGCTGTTCTCCACATATTGCATGGCGTCCAGGTGGACAATTTCTACTTTGGGAGAATGCAAAGCATCTTGATTCAAGGCCCTCAGTTCAGGTCTGTTCCGCCCGATCGCCGTCATCTCTGGATCAATATCCACCAACACCACACGCCGGACGCTGCTGTATTTCAACACCTCCCGGGCCGTCAACCCATCCCCGCCACCCAGAATAAGCACATCGCCCGGCCGGGCGCAGGCCTCCATGGCCGGGATGACCAGGGCCTCGTGATAGCGGGCTTCATCCACTGAACTGAACTGGATATTGCCGTTCAGATAGAGGCGAAAATCATTGCGCCAGCGCGTCAGAACAATCCGCTGGTATGGCGTGGTTTTAGAAAAAATGATGGTGTCCTGGTAGAGCAGGTCCTCGAAATAGCCAACCATGCGCACGGAAAACCCCAGGGCCATCAAAAGGATGAGGGTTGCGGCCGTCAGCCGCAAGGCAATCCATACCCGCCGCCCTGATAGCAAGGCCAAACCGGCCCCGGCAACAGCCAGATTCAGGACACCGAAAACAACCGACGCCCGACTCAATCCGAGATAGGGCAGCACCAGCAGTGGAAAAAGAATGGCCCCAGCCAGGGCACCGACATAATCGATAGCCAATACGTGACTCAAGGCCTCCGAAAAATCGACATTCTCTTTAAGAATCCGGATCAACAGTGGAATCTCGATGCCGATCATAACACCAATGAGGATGCAAAGGCTGTAGAAAACGACTCCGAAGACATCCGCTGCATAGGCACTCACAACAAACATGCAGAGAGAACTCAACCCACCGACCAGCCCAATCCCGATCTCAATTTCAATAAAGGCTTTCAGCAGATTGCCGCGGATAAACTTGGCCAGGTAGGATCCCAGCCCCATGGAGGAGAGAAAGACGCCGATAACGAAGGAAAACTGGGTGACGGCGTCGCCCAGAACGTAGCTCGAAACAGCCCCGGCCACCAGTTCATAGACCAGGCCGCAGGCCGCGATAAGAAAAACCGACCCTAACAGGACGATCCGGGTCCGCAAGGATGCACCGGAAATGCGCATCTATCCGGTAATCGCCGCAGCAATTATGATGGAAAGACCGATTAATACCGAACCCAAAATGACCGCCAGGGCCGTGTTCTGGTCTTCCTCGATTTCCTTGCGCACGGAGAATGGTGAAATCTTGACAAAAATCTTAAAGGCAACCGCAAAGACAACCATCCCGAGGATGGAGTAGACAATCGTTAGGATAAACTGCATGATGTGGGTCTCTGTCAGCATAGTGCCTCCCTGATGAGTAAACACCACCCGAGAACGGATGGCTTTGGGATTCCCGCCTAGCGGAAATCAAAGCGCACGTCAGTGCCATGGGTTTGGTTCCACCAATCCAGCCCGTATAGCGGGTTTTTGGGGGCCACGGCAATTTCCTTACGAAGAGGATGCCTTTAAGCATTGTCAGCCCTATTTTCCGGCCGACATCCCGCCGCCCCTGTGTATCCGTCCACTGCGCCTACCGGGAATCAGGGGCGTATGCACCCCCTGCAGGCTGTCCTGGCGCAGGCTGATGCCCCTGGGGTAGGCGGCCGGCTGGACGCCGCGCTTCAAGGCCGTGGAAGCCGTCGCCCAGATGGTGCTGCCGGCCACCAGGCCGATGAACAATATCTTCAAAAACTGCATCAGTCTCTAATCCTCGTCATCTTCCTTCCATTTTGCGAACAAAACCCCCGTAAGTATGAAGATAGCCAGGCACAGTCCGCCGGCAAAGGCGAATTTCCCCCCCGGTAGGGCCCGGTCGCGCACTTCCACCCGCAGACCGTGTAGAGCCCGGGTAGCCCGCGAAGCATTGCCACGGGCGCTGACCGCCTGCACGAAAAGCCGGTACTGCCCCGGATCGGGTATCTTGATCAGGAGTGATCCACTGCGGCTGCCTTCACTCCAGTTTTCACCGCCGGACCGTCCATGGTAGTATTCAATATTGTCCTCATACAGATGGACCGCCATTCCATCGCTGCGCACGATCGCCGCCTCCAGGGACATCCACGCGTTGCTCAAAGGGGCAGTGGCGGTAATTTTCGTAATTTTCCCCTTGCCCTGAAGGCGAAATGGCTCCGTTATCACGCCCTCGTTAAGCTCCGCGGGTTCGAAACTCTGGACCAGCACCACCTTACCGCTCCGGTAGCAAACATAGGCCAGCAGACCGTTTATAATCGCCGCCACCAACGCTATCGCCAAAATCTGAAGATACCCTTTGCGTTTTTTAGCCGTATCTTCGATCGGTTTGATGACGGCCTCTTTGCCAAGCTCCGGCTTACGGGTAGCCCGGCGTACGGATTCAAGCGGCATCGCCCGACCAAGTCCGTATTCGATTTGACGATTGATCCGCTGCGCTTCATAGCGTCGCTCAGAGCCGGACTTTTCGGCAAACTCGGCATACTGCACACGGTCCCCGGTTTTGGCCACCCAGGGCAGAGCCCCGTCCACATAGTGCAGTTCATAGGTGCCCTTGCCCTCGGCAACCCATTGGGTGCCGTCATGGGTTTTAATGACGTCGCCGCGTCCCACCGCAAATGGGTCTTTGACCGGCATGACGTGCGCAAGATAGGAAATGGAATAATGCCCGCCGTATTCTGCCAACCACATAGATCCGCGCCGAGGGTTGTACAGCAGGTACTCTTTGGTCATTTCGGAGATGTCGTTATCTTCGATAAACGATATGCGGGAAATAATCTCGAAGCGGGTGGCTTTGTGGTGAAAGGCGTCACCAAGTTCCAGCGGGAAATAGGGCTTGTTCGTCATCCCTTTTCCCAGGACAGTCTGTTCGGTCGTGGAAACATCGAGCTGGCTGCCGCAATACACCATCTGGGACTGCTCATCCTTCACAGTAAGGCCTGCGCCGCAGCTGCTGCATTTTATGTTCTGCGGCTTATATGCCGGTCTCTCCCGGCCACTGCTCAATCTGAACCGCTCCGCATCCATAAACTTACCATTCAAGTCCTTCGTCATTTAAGGTCAGCGCAGCATAGCGCAACCACTTTCCGACGAACAGGGTTGGCGGCACCGCATCATATTCGATCCCAAAGGTGTATTTACCATCCGGGCTGGAGGCGTCCACAAAACGGTAAGTCTCGCCGGTTTGCACTTCGATGGGCAGGTCGCCCTCCACCCCGATGCATTCGGCCTCACCGACTTCCTGCACCACAAAATCTATTTTGCGCACGGTGAATTTCTTGCCGGGTGTCAGGCTTTCCAGCGGCGGTATCTTTTTGGAGGTCGTGCGCGTCTGGAGGGCGAGCTCATGGTTGTCCTCGGTCAGCCAACCGATAGTGCCGTCGCCAAATTCTAGAAACCATTCATCCCAGAACCCGCGGCCGAAACTGTAACGTACGCGCCCGATAACCACAAAGGCCCGATTCGCGAGCGTCCCAGTTGCGCCTCGAAACAGTCTCGTGAAACCTTCCGGCAGGATGGATTGTTTGCCGGCATCCTTTATCTTGGCAAGGTCCCAATAGACGGCGTTGCCGCAATATTCACAGACAACGGTTATGACGCCTGGATTGTAGATCGTGTGAGTCGCCCCGCATGAGGGGCACGAGATGGATTCTGGCTCCACTGGTTCTATCCCTGTGTGAGTTGCGGCTATGAAGAGCAGGATTGACGCAAGTATAGGAAACAGGCCGACATGTGTCAACCCGGCAGCCAGGCGCGAGTTTGCGGTTATCACCCCGGGGCGCCATGGGTCCTGCCTGCGCAGAGCCTCAGCGCAGAGGACCGATTTTCATATGCCACCGGGCAAATTGGCCGTCATCATCCTTATCTGTCTCAAAGATATTGACATGCCGGCAGTCTTCTTCAATGGTAATCCTGGATTTGGGCCCGGTAATTTTGTTGCCGGTAAAAAGATCTCCGCTGACCTTTACAACGGGTTTGCCTTTTTCAGTTTCGCGCTTTTGCCGCAGTACTTCCATGCGTTCTTCCAACTCGGCCTGTTCTGCGTAAATCTCCGTCTCTTGTTCTTCAAGCTCGCCGATAACCTTTTCTAACTCGCCGTCCTTTTCCATCAATTCTTCCACATGGTAATCGATCTGATTGCGTTGGGTTTCGAGGTCGGCCACGGCCCGCTCGTATTCTGTTCTCACAGCTTCATCGAGCGTTTCCTGAGTGGCGAATTTATCCCGCAGTTGACGCAGTTGCACCATGATCTGGTCCTGTTTCTGGGCTACCTCCCCCAGCTCGCCGTTAATCTGATCGGACTCGGCCCGCAAGGCTTTGATCTTGGGGGTGATTTCTTTTTTCTTGCGTTCGGATTTGGCAAACATTTTCTTGAGCCCGGACAGTTCACGGCGTAATTTGTGATCAACCCCAACATCCAGATGGGAAGGTTTTGACATGGCGGTGCCTATGTTCTGGGCGACGATACCGTTGCGGGCGGCAATATTAGAAGAGATGATCGTACCGCTAACCGCCTGGCAGGTCCCCTGTAATTCGACTGTTGAGTCTATGATCTCCTTATCGATGGTTAGATCACCGCCGGCATCAATGTCCGACTTGTGGATGTGCACGGCCTTCACATTACCCTGGCACTTTATGACCGACTCGAAAATGCCGCCGATGACTACGACGTCGCCGCTAACGAAGATTTCGGCTTTGTTCATGCCCTGAGCGCGCAGACTGGTTCCCCTGATTTGATAACCACTCTGCACGGTACCCTCTACCTCGATATGCCCGTCAAATTCAATATGGCCCGTTTCGATACCGACGTCACCTTCTATCTGGAGAATCGGCGAAACCGTCAGGGTCTGATTGTCCGAGAGGTTCGGGGTGCCCTTGGCACCGGCAACGAAACGATTACGGTCGCTTGATTTTTTAACCCCCTTACCGGCCGCCAGGTTCACTTTGGCAATCGGATCGGCCGGGATCTCGTTGCCCAGCACATTCATGCCCACTGCGCCGTGAACGCCGGGAATGATCTCGGCCAGCAGGTCCCCCTCATCAACCTGGGGTATCTCACCACGATCTTTCCAGTCAATGGTACCGTCCTCCAATATCTTACCGGCCTGCAGGTAATCGGTCTCAAAATGGTAGACAATCTCCGGGGCTTTACCTTCTCCCGGTGGATAGCCCCGGGCAATGACCAGCGGTTCCGCCGCTTCCGATTCATCCGCGAAGAAAGCCTTCAAGCGATCCTCTGCGATGAGCCCCTGGCGGACTCCTTCTGCTTCGATCTGGTCCATAAGATCCGTAAAAACCACACCTTCCCGCTCTCTGGATTTGGGGATGAGACGCGCCGTCAACTTATCTTCGCTGATGTCCACCGAAAAATATTCCCGAATTCTACTTTCGGGCACGCCCGTTTCTTTTTCCTCCGTATCGACTGAGGTCGTCTCTGGACCCAATTCAGCGGCCTCCGTTTCCGCCGCACTTGCCTCGGTCTCCGGTTCGGCTGCCTCCGCCTCCGCCGCAGCTGGCCCGGTTTTCGGTTCGGCTGCTTCTACTTCCGCCACACTTGCCTCGGTCTCCGGTTCGGCTGCTTTCGCTTCCGCCGCAGCTGGCCCGGTTTCCGGTTCGGCTGCTTCTACTTCCGCCGCACTTGCCTCGGTCTCCGGTTCGGCTGCTTTCGCTTCCGCCGCAGCTGGCCCGGTTTCCGGTTCGGCTGCTTTCACATTCGCCTCAGGCTTCTTCGCTTCTGGTTCGAATGTTTCCACATTGAGATTGGCGGCCCCTTCTTCGGATTCCGCAACTTCCAATTCGGTTTCGGTGTCAGCGTGCTCGCTCTGCACGTCTTCGCCTAGCGCTTGAATCGCCAGCACCGCAGCCCGCTGCTCTTCGGTAATGTATTCCAGTTGTTCCAGAACCCGCCCCAGGGGGATATCGATCTTGGTCTTAGCACCTACCTGTTTTTGCATTTGCAGGGATCGCGCCAGCTGATCCTCCGATATGAATCCCAATTTCAGGGCCAGGTCCCCGAAATGCCGGTTATAGATCTCCAGTTCCTTGGCCAGTATAACAGCTTCGTCCGCCAGAGCCCCCCCCGGGCTACCCTGGCGGTCTTCCTCAGACAGGGCCTTTACCGCCAGAATAGCAGTTCGCTGCTCCTCGGTAATATAGGCGAGCTTTACCAGTACCCTGCCCAGGGGGACCGCTATCTGGGTCTTTTCGTGCAGTTGCTGCTGGTGGGCCAGTGCCGTTTCAAGCTGTTGTTCGTCGATCAGCCCGATCTTGACTGCTGTGCGGCCAAACTGTTTGTTGTAAAGATTAAGGCGGCGGGCCACGCTTGCCGCAATGGTTTCCAGGTTCGTACCATCGGGAACCGACGCCGGTTCCAGCCCGTCTTTCCGGGTAGCGGAAGATCCACGCGCTTCATAGCGCAGATCTCTGAAGTAGCCCAGGGTGGCGATCTCCTTGTTGCCGTCATAGACAATCGCGGCATCCAGGCGGATCGGTATTTTCTGTCCCTGTTTATTCAAAACATCTAGATGATGGGCCTTAAGCTTTCCCGGCCCTCCATAGTGCTCACTCCTGAGACGGGCCATCACGTCGTAGGCCTTATCGCCGGGATACATATTTCGGATGTTTATTTCCGAATAAATTTCCTTTTCAGAATAACCGGATAATTGTCTGGCGGCTTCGTTGATGAGGAGAACATCCCCCTGGGGCCCGGTTATAATGACGGCATCCGGCGAACTGTGGATCAGCGTTTTAAGGAAGGCATTGGCCAGTTGTCCGCTGCCGGAGGGTCCCGCCGGTTTCTGCGGCTCGATATCGACACAGACCGCCGCTTCCATATGATCATTGCTATAGACCGGAAATATCTGGCCACAGGCCAGGGCCGAAGCTGGATCGACGGCAGCAGACCCGTCTGAAGACTCTTCCCGGCGCGCCTCGAAAAGGTCTTTTAATCTGCAGCTGTCACAGGGCGCATCTTCCTGGCAGAAGATGTCAAAGCATTTCTTGCCGATGCAATCATCCCCGATCAATCTCCTGGCCGGTGCGTTGGCGGCCAGCACTTCCAGGTCTCGAGACACCACCAACAGTTGGTTTTCCAGCGAATCGATCGCTTTGACAAGATTTTGAATTTCGGTGTCTGATCGCATAGGGTGCCTCTTGCGGGTAGCAGATACCCGCCTGGAATCTGAATCTCAAACAAATATAATCAGTTACTTTCGGTTGGCAACCGAAACCGGGGGCGCTCTGGCCTATTCGAATTTAGGCGACGTCAGGGAAGTGGTCCCCTGGACTGCATCTTGCCTGGAGGGGTATCCTTAACGGCACCTGAATTCGCATTCTAAAAAACTTTTTAATATTATCAATGATTAAGGAAGGATGTCAAATTTCGGCCACCTGATGGCAGGCTGTAAACGGCTACGGCGCACGGTCGTTTTTCGGCGCCCCTGTATGCAATCCCAAATCTATTATCAGGGCCGCGAATGATCCCTTACAGCACAATTCCCGCACAGGGTAACGTATACCAAGAGGTCCCGGAACCGTCCAAATTCTTTTGCGGATATTGATCTACGGTCATTGTTCAATATGATCAAGATCATTCCCGGAAACTCTATTTTTGACCAATTATCGACGGCTTGGGCGGAAATAACATATTGACAAAAATGGCTTTTTCCAGTATTCAGGCAGTATCAACCAGTAACCGGATGAGTTTTGCTTTTGGATAGGTAAGACCGCCACAATATCCGAATCATTCGATTGCCATTCACAAGATTGCTTTTAGTCCATTCATTTTTCCAAAAGCAGACGCTCTTCCTCTAAACCGGAACACCCCCTGAAATGGGTAAGACAGGAAACGGCAACGATTATTTTATCGGTAGCCCCTGCAAGAATAGACGCAAAGGATCAGAACTCCGGTTGTAACGCCCGGCGGACACCTCCCAATTGCCGCCCCGCTGGTTTCGCTGGCCAACGCAATCTACAGACTGCCAGATGAAGCATCGCAGCCGGCAGTTTTACCTGTATACCCAGTACTGGTAGCGCGGATACGGAACGGTGAATGCCCCTACGGGAGGCAGGCTCGGCAACCTGCATTCACGTTGCGGCGACAGCGAGGAATTGAGATAATGGCGAATCTGCTTGATATGCATTTCAGAAAGACTAATCTTGCCTCCACCAATGAAATCACTTTTGATTCCGACATGCTCAAACTCCTGATGGCGATTGATGAAGATAAAACCATACGCCAGATTGCCGGCGAGGTTGACTTGTCACCTTCAGCCTTCAAAGAAAGTTTGATGAAACTGGTCAAACAGAAACTTGTCGAGCAAGTGCAAGTAGCCCCGGCCGGTTCATTTGTGGGCGAAGCCTTCATGGCGCGGCTGCGGGAAATACTGGTTTCCTTGACTGGCCCCTTGGGGGAGGTCCTGATCGAAGAAACCGCCGAACAGATGAATCTGGATATAAATAAAATCCCCCGAGCCCGGATCGGCGATTTTGTCTACAATATTGCCAACCAGATGCCGGGGGAGAAACAAAAAAATGAGTTCAGCACGACGATGCTGGAAGAGATCAAATTGCTGGGAGAGTAGCACCAGTTCCGGCCGCTTCCAATTGTCAAGACCATGGAACGTAAACGAAGGAGAATCAAATTGAATGCTGCGATTATTTCCAATATGAGACGCTTAAGCTTCTTGTTCCTGTTACTGCTGCTCTGGGTGCCCTCCTTGCAAGCTCAGCAGGCCCTTACCGGCTTCGATCTCCAGGTAAAAACTCTGGCGGAGAACTGTCGAACCGAGGTTCAAAATGAAATGCAAAAGCTCATTTCCACCGGCCGTATCAGCCTGGCCCAGATGTTCGACACCTTCTACATTCCAATTCCGAACACCAACCCCCAGAAATTCAGGACCGCGTATGACAAATTAACGGATGAGGTCCTCCGCATCATCCTGGACAAGTACCTGGAAAAAGACCAGCGGATCTTGTTTGTAGTTGCAGTGGATCGCAACGGGTATCTGCCCACCCACAACACCAGATACTCGCGCCCCTTGACCGACGATGAAGATTTTAATACCAAAAACAATCGAACCAAACGCCTGTTTAACGACCGGACGGGTCTGGCGGCGGCCAGGAACCAAAATCCTTATCTGTTGCAGAAATACAGCCGGGATACCGGCGAACAATTGGCTGACCTATCTGTGCCGATCAAGGTCCAGGGCAAACACTGGGGTGCCCTGCGGATTGGATACAAACGCTAAGCCTAAACCACAGTTTGACCATGACCTGCAATGCGATGATATAAACGGCTCAGTCAGATTTTTAGTAGAGAGGGGATATTTAAAATGTTGAATTTCATTACGGGTAAAATTGGTGTCAAAGTATCTTTGATCGTTAACTTTTTCATTCTCATCGTTATGTCGGCGGGAACCTATTTTCTCGTTACCCAGCAGAGCCAGAGCCTTGAAAAGGAATTACTGAACAGAGGCAAGATTCAATCGATTGTGGGGGCTAAGATGATCGGACAGATCATCGAGGAAGCAATCGACAACGGCGTTTTTTCCGTTAAAGATGCCTTTGATACGGAGTATGAGTTGATCGGCAACTTCGAACCGCCCAAATATCACACCAAGTACGATTTCTACCTCGATAAAGCCATTCTCGGGCTCCAGGATGAATTCCTGGAGGACAAAAGTATCATATTTGCGGTAGCCGTCGACAAAAACGGCTATCTGCCTACGCATAATACGCGTTTCCAGAAACCGATCACCGGTAACCCGGACGTAGACCGGGTCGGTAATCGAACCAAACGTGTGTTTAACGATCCAGTGGGGTTGAAAGCGGCCCAAAACACCGAAAAAGGCCTGCAGCAGGTCTACTATCGTGATACCGGCGAAGTCATGTGGGATGTATCCTCCCCTATCTTCGTCAAGGGTAAGCACTGGGGCGGTTTCCGGATCGGGCTTTCAATGGTTGAAATTGACCAAGCCAAAAAAAGATTGATGACGACCCTGGTCACCATGATGTCCGGCATCCTGGTTCTCTCTCTGGTTCTGACCTTTATCTCGGTCAACCGTTCCCTGTCACCACTGAACAAACTGACGATTGCAGCGACCAGCCTGGCCAGCGGCAAGAATCTGAAAGAAGAGATCAAGGTAACCCGCAAGGATGAAATCGGAAAGCTTCAGGAGCGCTCGACCGACTGCGCTTGAGCATGATTATTGCGCTGAAGCGCAGAAAGTAGCAATCAGCGCAAAGCCAATTTAGATCGAATAGAACCCATCTCCATTACCCGTAGCGCCTCGAGACCTCTGATCCACTTCACAGGTCTCGAGTTATTTAGAAAGGATAATTTAATGGGCACAAGCTATATCATGACCGCCTTCGGTAAAGACCGGCCGGGTATTGTCGCCGATGTTTCGCAAGTATTGTATGAAAACGGGTGCAACCTTGAGGATTCGACCATGACCTTGCTGGCCGATGAGTTTACCCTCACGTTGCTCTTCACGACCGGCACGAATGAAAATATCGAGGACCATCTCCTCATGGAGTGCCGCCGCCTGGAACGCGATAAGGGGGTTTCAGCCTACCTCCGACCGGTCAGTGGCGCCCCGAAGGCCATCCCGGGCGCCTTTACAGAACACACGCTCCATGTTGAAGGGGTCGACAGGGTTGGAATCGTTTACAAGGTCAGCCGTTTTCTGGCCGATAATCAGCTGAATATCGTGGACCTGGTATCCCGTATTGAAGCGCAGCCCAACAGTGGCACCCTGATGTACCTGATGGATATCCACATTCAGGTGCCCCATGGCACGGACATGGACAAGATCCAGGACGGCCTGGCACTTGTAGGCGAGGAGTTGAATGTGGATATTGCCTTTAAGGCGTAGCCAGCTTTTCTTCGATTTTTTCGACCAGGTCCAGCCGGCCGCACCCCCGCAGGGGCTCTATCAGCTCTTGATAAAAATGTTCGCGATGCCGAATGGTAATGCTGAAGGCGTCCAGCAGATCCGGTGAAACTTGGTCTTCTACAAAAGAAGACATGTTCTTGAGCACGCCGACTGCCTCCAGGCCCAGCATGGTCCACACGCACTTCTCGCATTTCCCGCAATTGAGTCTGTCTTTTACATTGGCCAGACATACACGCAAATTGTTCAGGCCGACATCCCAGTCGGCAATAGACCGAATCTTGTCAATGCGCGTTACTTCCAGATCCCGGTGTCTGATCTTAAGATCATGGCTGGAGTATTCCGGGTCAAGCATCGGGTGAGATCCGCACGGTGCCAGGTTGGGTAGATCATAGGATGATCCGATGTAGGCCAGATGGATCCGGCTGTCGAAGGCGTGGGCCACAGCGGCCAGGACCGCGCCAAAAAAGCGGGTCAGCCACAGGTCCCGGTTGTCACATAGATGGCGTATGTTTGTATAGACGGGTATCAGATTGACCTGGACATCAGCGGCAATCTTGGCCATGGCCTGCTGGGCGCGTTCAAAAACATGATATTTCATGCCCCGTTCGACCACCCCACCGATGTCGAATCCATGCACCAGCAGGCAGTCCATTATGTACCCGGGATGGGTGGCGGGATAGCGCTCACGATTGAGCCTTATCGCTGCAAGCGAATCAATACCGCCGGACAAGAAGAGGGCCGATCGACGTAACTTCCGTGGATGTCGGGCCTCAGCCAATTTACCGGCTTCGATGGCCAGGGGTTTGAGTCTGCCGCCGGGCCAGCCCGCTAAAATTGCCATGGCGGTTTGTAATCCTTCGAACAGGGTCGGACAGACATCTCCCTCTACCACCAGCCGTTTCTCGCCCAGATGCATAGCGGGAATGAAACAACCGACCAAAAAGGCGTGGGGGTGGCTGGTGATATCTGCGGCAAATGCGGTTTCCGTTTCGATGTAGACAACTTTCTCCGGCTGGTCGGCAACTTCCCATCTGACCGTTGCCTCGGTCCGGGTAAGGTTGTCATCTTCTACTTTTCTAAGGTCGGAAATGATCATTCTGCGAACTCCCTTTGGGTCCCCGTGCTGGTGCGTCGGATTACTGCAACCGCATGGTCGATAATCGCGCTGGCTATATCAAGGCCCGTGGCCGCTTCCAAGCCGCGGAAACCAGGCGCATAGTTTACTTCGATTACCTGGATCCGCCCGTCAGCTTCGATAATCAGGTCAACGCCGGCTATATCCAAGCCGGTTGCGGCAGCCGCAGCGGCGGCAACCCGCGCCGTGGCATCCGTAAGGTTATGCATCCGGCTTCGCGCCCCGAGGTGAAAATTGGCCCTGAATTCTCCCGGGGATGGGATCAAGAAGGCCCGGTGCCCCTTGCCCTCGGCCGTTTCAAGTAGACGCCGGTTAGGGTGGTAAGCCCGGTCCCTGACAGTGAGAATGCCTATATTCATGTGATCAGCCTCAATCAAACAGGTATTATGCGAGCATCCATTCCGGTATCCAGATCCCCACGCGTTTGCCCAGTCGGGGGCTGAAGTATTCCGCCACCTGCCGGGTTCGATTGCGAATAGCCATCTTGCGGGCGGCTTCGTTATCTTCACTGATCACCGAAAAAACCTTGCGATCACCGGCTCTTTTGGTAAGTCCGCCGAGTAGTCGGGCACCGATGCCCATTCCCCGGTATTCCGGTCTAACCGAGGTATAGCCGCGTTCTACATAGTGGGTCAAATCAAGACCGGACTGTTGATTCACAGTTTCTATGTACTCGGGGCGCGGATGTTTTAAAGAGGAATTCCCCACGATCACGTCCTTCTCGACTGCATAGGCAACGAGAAAGGCCCGTTCGAGATTGTACCGGACCCGTTTCATATCCACGGAACCACCTTCTGCCACCATCAGGCAAATTTCATCAAGGTACCCGGCCGGCAGATGCGCAGGATTCTGGTAGTGGTAGGTCAGTCGCCTGCCAAGCGTATACACATCCCCGGTGCCATCCGGTACACGCCAACGCATGACTCTCTGGAGACCGTGTTTTTGCAGATACAACAGCAGGTGCCCCGGGTCGCTGACACACTGCCACAGCGGCCGACCCGGCAGTTTTTGAACGCGGCTGTAGACTGCCCTCGCCGACCAGGCCGGCGGGCTCCCGGCCGCTGGGTCGGGCGATCTGGCAACGTCCCACGAGTGTACGATGTTCGGATTTGCAGCCGCAAACAATCCGAGGGCCCGGGTCAAGTGATTTTTCTCCTGCGCGGGCAAAACCAAATGGTTCCAGATTCCGGCCCGGGAATATTGCCATAATATGGTTTTTAAAACCTCAGCGGATCCTTGCGGAGCCTGCCAGATGATAAGTCTAACCCCGGCCTGGTAAAGGTCACCGGCATCCGCGGCCCGGCAGGCATCCCGCAGTTCGGTGCGAACTCCCAGAGCACAGTCGCCATCCTGGCGGGGGGCAAGGCGGACGAACCTGTCAAGATACTGCCCCGCATCGTCCGGCATCCTGATGACGGCCCCCCGACCGCCCCCCACCGTATGGCATCCTGCGATTTCGGTGGTAAGGTTTTCCAGCCTGCCGAAGGGCAAATGGTCCGGCCTTAGATCGACCGACGTTATCCTGGCCGGCGCCAGGTAGATTTCAGAGATTTCACGGGCAGAACCCAAATCCTTCCAGGCAGCGACGCGGCCCGCCGTTGCGCGTACCAACTGCTGCAATCGTTCCGCCAGCCCTTCATCGCAAATCGACAAGCGGGTATCGACGAAGGACCGACAGCATTCTACAATATCATTGGCACCTACTGCCGCTACCGGTAGATTTGGATGGGTCTTTTGGGCATAATCCGCCAGCGTGGCAAGCGCCGGCAGTTGATCGCGCGAAACGATCCACATCAGGAGTAAACATATACCGGACTGCGCGAGTTTCGGGGCGAACCGGGTGCAATAAAATGCGGCAAAGGGGTTTGCTAGGCTATCATGCGCGAAGGATCCCAGCCAGTCTGGATCATGGCCCTGGGGGTGGTCGAAGGTACCCCACCCAATGCGCGCCGGGTAATACGCCAGCGAGACCAGACGCAATAGCGCTTTCAGGTCCTCCAGGGCCTGCACGCCAGCTTGCGGATCATAAAACTGCGCGCTCCGGCAGACGGCCAGAATTTTGTCTACGGCGGCGATGCGCGTTTTCCATAGTGAGGCGTTTGTTGTCAGGTCCGTGAGCTGGCGCCGGGTAGCCGGGCCGGCCTCGTGATAATCGCCACGGTCATCTCTTACGGCAACAGATGCCATCGCTTGCTGCAGATGGTCCCGCACCAGGAGATGTTCGACATAAAAATCGAGATTGGCATCGTACAGCTCGAGCGGCGGGATTCGAGGTAAGGTTGTAAAGCGGTGATCGGCCGCCGGCAGGGGTACCAGCGCCGGCGATGCTACCGGCGGATGAACTGCCAGGATATGGGCCGCTTCAGGTCCGCTCATAATCTATTCATTTGAAAATATATCGTTTTTGGGTTATTGGGTATAGGCAAAATATAAGGATCGTGTCAAATACAATCATGAAAGTCAGCAACCCGATATACCTCATCATAGCGCTGCTGCTCCTGTGCGGCGGGATCTCTGCGGCGCATGCCCGGCCGCCAGTGCGCCTGGGTTTTATATATATCCTGTCAGGGGCTTTTGCCGCCTATGGTGAAAATGCACGCCAGGGCGCCCTGCTGGCGGTCGATGAAATCAATCGCGCCGGCGGCATCGATGGACGCCTGGTTCTCACCTGGTTTGAAAACTCGCGTAGCCGGCCTGACTTGGCAATTCAAGCGATGCAGGCCCTGGTCCGGAAAAATCAAGTGGATGCACTTATCGGCATCGACTCCAGTAAAGTAGCCCAACAGGTGGCAGCTGTGGCCAACGACCTAAAAACACCCCTGATCATTACCAACGCAGCGACCCCGGAAGTCACAGGCGCATTGTGCAACCGGTATGTTTTCAGGGTAAATCTGAACGTGGCCCAGGTCATGAAATCCGCCGCGCTGCTGGCCGCGGATTCCGGAGCGGAATCCTGGTCCACGGTCGGTAAAAAACACACCTACAGCTATGAGTCTTGGAGTCATTTCAAAACATATATCCGGGATCTGGCCCCTGGAATAAACACCCATGCTGACGATAAAACTATTTTCATACCATCGCGCCGCAAGGATTTCACCCCCTACCTGGATAAACTTGAGCGCGTGGAATCCGATGGCGTATTGGTAACCCTGTGGGGCGGTTACTTGCGGCGTTTCATAAAACAGGCTGATGCCCGCGGGCTGTTTGCATCTGACCGTCTTTTCCTGTTTAGCATGGGAGCGGCCCTGGATAACCTGGTGATTTTGGGTGACCAGATGCCGACCGGCCTCTGGGTGACCGCCCCATACTGGTTTTTATCAGCAGAATCGGATCGGAACCGGCAGTTTACCGCCAATTTTCAGGCGCGTTACCACACGTTTCCGTCCCACCAGGCCCACGGCGCCTATGCCGCCGTTTACGCTTTCAAGGCGGCTGCCGAGAAGGCCGGCACCACGGATAAAAAGGCTGTCACCGCCGCCCTTGCAAACCTGACCATCGAGCTGCCCGGGGGCCGCACCACCCTCCGCGGTGACGATCATCAAGGGGTCGGCGATTTATGGTGGGGCCAGACGTTTGCCGACCCGGCCTATCCCATGCGAATCCTGAAACCCCTCAAACGGTTTCGGGGTACCGCCATCGCCCACCCGGTCAACACCACCGGCTGTTCCATGCGTTAGACCGTTGCCTTGGGAACTGTTATGCCCCCTTTCCTGAAAAAATGGCTTTCCATCTACGATGAAGAAACCGCCGTTTTCGGGTGGACCGTGCTATTGCTGTTGCTGCTCAGCGCGGCTACCGTCATCCTGAACAATTATGCCGAAACCGCCTTTCTAAAACGATTCGGTGTCAAACACCTGCCCGTCATCTACATGCTGAACTCGGCCCTTACCTTCATCTTTATGGGTCTGCTGGGGGGCGTCATGGCGCGCCTGCCGGGGATACGCCTGCTGACATATATGCTCTTTTTCTTCGCCGCTTCCATCGCGGCCTTTCGCTTTCTCATCCCGTTGGAGATCGACCTGCTCTATCCGGTACTGTATATCCTGAAAGCCCAGTACGTGATCCTGATTGGGCTCCTTTTCTGGAATCTGGCCAACGACCTTTTCAACACCCGGCAGGCCAAACGCCTCTTCCCCCTGATTGCCGCCGGGGGGGCCATCGGTACTATCCTGGGCAGTGTCGTCACCCCGGTGTTGGCCGGCTTACTCGCCATGGACAACCTGACCCTCGTCTATGGGATCCTGATGGCACTGGCGGCGCTGGTTGTGGCTAAAATGGGGGCCCGCTTTCCGACGCTTGTAATCGTCGGAGAAAAACCGGCTAAATCTGAATCGAAGCCATCCGTTTTGAATCAGTTCCAAGATGTCCGGGGACTCATGAAAAAATCGGACCTGGTCTGGATCTTAATTCTGTTAACCCTGATACCCAATGTGATTATCCCGGTTCTAAATTACCAATTCAACTTCGCCATTGACGGCCAGTTCGGCACTGAAGAAGGTTTGGTAAGCTTCTTCGGATATTTCCGCAGCTTTATGAGTTTGGTCAGTCTGCTGTTACTGCTCTTTGTCAGCAAAGCATACAGCCGTTGGGGCCTGGCGGTGGCCCTGATGTTCCACCCTTTGAATTATGCCCTGGTTTTTATCGCCTTTCTGGTGCAGTTCAACGTGTTCAGCGCCATTTACGCGCGGCTGTCTACCACGGTTATTCGCACAACTCTGAACAAACCCGTGACGGATATCCTCATGGGCGTTTTCCCGGTCTCTTACCGGGCGGCCCTGCGACCATTTTTAAGGGGGACGATCGTACGGATCGGTCTGTTTGCAGGTTCCGGAATTATTCTGGTCGCCGGGCACTTTTTTCACCCCAAATATCTCTCCCTGGTAATGCTGCCGCTTGTAATTGCCTGGCTTTTCACTACGCTTTACCTGAAACGTCACTATGCCCGCATCCTGGCTGACTTGATGGCTGAAAATGTCTTGGACCTTAAAGCCCTGGAACCAGACGCTGCCAAGCACCTTTTCAAGGGCCGGGAAACACAGAAAAGATTGATGGACAGTTTCCTGGCTGAGCGCAGCCCGCAAGCGCTTTGGTACGCCCAGGTGCTCAATTCTCTCGCGGTACCCGATCTGGATGAGGCCATTCTGGCGGTTATCGGCAAGCACGACAATCACACGCGCATCCGCCTACTGGAGCTGTTATCAAACCGGGCCGGCGGTAAAGCCGTGACGGTCCTGGCCAAATATACCCGGGGAGATGACCGGACGTTGGCCGCGGCTGCCCTGCAAACCGTGAGGCGTTTGGGAAAACCATCAGGCGCCGCCCTCTGCCAATCGATCCTGGAAACCTCCTCCCGCCCGGAAATAAAGGCGCTGGCAGCCGCCGGCTGTCTGGGGAGTACTTCCACGGAGTACCGCCAACAGATCGATGCCTGGCTGACTTCGGGTGATCCGGACCTGCGGCTGGCCGGTGTGATCGGCGCCGGTGAAAGCGGTCAGGCAGCCTACCTGACGGTCTTGGGCAATATCCTGTCCCCAGGCGCGGAACCGCTGCTGCTGGCCCACGCCCTAAAGTCATACGGCCAACTGAGCGACGGCCTCGAAAACACTATGGCGGCCCCCTACCTGCAGCACCCGGAACGGGTGGTACGCCTGGCGGCGATTGAAGCGTTGCGTATTGATGATGACCGTGCTTTACAGCAAGCCATTACCCTACTGGGTGACCCCGACAACCATACCCGCCGCACCGCCGAAGAAAGAATCCTGTCGGCACCCTACCAGAACGGCCCCTTGTTCGTTGAAGCCCTGAACGGACCACGGAAAAAAAGAAGAGACGGCCTGTTCAGAATACTGCGCGCCCTGGATATCAAGGCCCTGGACACCTTCAGCTATGCTAAAAACCAGATCAAGACCTGTTATCGCCGCCTGGCCGAAGCCGAGGCCCTGCGGCAGGTACAGACAGATCGATACGCGGCCCTGTTGGCAGACCACCTGGAGGAACAGGGTCGGGGTCATCTGGAAGACCTGATCCGGGTGGTTACCTTGCAGGACCGTTCCGGCGCCATGCGCACAATCTTCAGGAGCTTGTTTTCAAACGATCCTCGCCAGCAGGCCAACGCCCGGGAGGCACTGGAAGATGTCGCCGAGCGAACATTGTTGAGGCTGTTCATGCCCCTGGTGAAGGACCTGCCGCGGCACAAAGTCGTGGCCCTGGGACGCAAACGTTTCAGATTTCCAGACTACGCTAAAGACCTCGCAGCCCTATATGCCGACCTTGTTCAAAATGGCGACTGGATTACTGTTGTCATGGCAATGCCGGCGGCCGCAAATTGCCAGCCGGCGGCCTTACCCCCTGAGACCCTAACCAGCCTGGCGGCCACCGAAAACCCCCACATCCGCCAGGCAGTCGATCTATACATGCGCCCGGACAGTTCCGAGCGATCCCCAAAGGAGACCGACATGGAAATGGAGATGCCGATACCGGATAAGATCCTGCACCTGAGACGAATTGACATTTTCAAGAATATGTCCGTTGACGAATTGGCGGCCATTGCCTCCATTACGGAAACGGTCGTATACCCGACCGGCGAGGTCATCTTTCAAAAAGACGATGCGGCCGAATCGATGTACATGGTTATCGCGGGTGAAATCACCGCCTATTCCGACGGGTCGGAAACACCGGAACGCTTCAAACCCGGTGACAGCATCGGGGGTATTGCCCTGCTGACGGACGATGCCAGACTTTTTTCGGCCCGGACGTCACAGGATACCAGCCTGTTGATGATTCACAAGCGCGACTTCCTCGAAATCGTACGAGAATATCCCCAAATCGCGCTGGACATCTCGAAGTTGCTGTGTGAGTATGTCAAGGAATTGTGGCAGCGGGCAAGCGACAGGAGTTACGTGGATGGAAATAGCATTTTTGATGGACCGGCTGGACTCGATCGATCCGACCAATGAAACCACAAGCCACTTGATGTATGAGTGCAACCAGCGGGGACATACCGTCTATTTCCTGGAACCGCACGATGTCTACATCCGGGGAGACGAGGTGGTGGCGCGTATGCGCAATGTCACCGTCGAACAAATCTCTCCATAGGGGACTACTGGCAAGCCATGATCCGTTGCCTGCGCCAGGATGAACTGATTTTCGAGACGGTAACCGATCTGGACGCCCTTTTCCTGAGAAAAGACCCCCCCCTGAACTACCAGGTCATGGAATTTCTGGGACCGATCGGCGATCAGGTGTTTATCATCAACAGTGCCATCGGCCAAATCCAGGGCAATAGCAAATTGTATACCCTCAACTTTCCCGGCATCATCCCCGAGACACACGTATCCCGGGACCCCCAGCGCTTGAAAAAGATCATCGATGATTTTGGCGGGGACATGGTGGTTAAGCCGTTGCAGCGCTTCGGCGGCGAAGGGGTTATCAAGGTAAGCAACCGGGACCAGGAGAACCTGGCGTCCCTGATCGATTATTACGTCCAGGCCAACCGACCCTATCCGGATCGCGAACCAATCATGGTCCAGGAGTATGTCAACGGCGTTAAACAGCACGGTGATGTCCGGATCTTAATGCTCAACGGTGAAATTCTCGGCGCCATGCGCCGCAAACCCGTACCGGGCACATTTAAGACCAATATCCATTGCGGTGGGTTGGCCTGCCGGCACGAGGTCACCCAGGCCGAGGAAAAGATCTGCATGGCCATCAAGGACCGCCTGATCAACGACGGCCTGTTTTTTGTGGGGATTGATCTGATCGGGGACAAACTGGTGGAGGTCAATTGTGTCAGCCCGGGTGGGATTCCAAGGATAAACCGGTTAAACGGGGTACAGCTGGAAATCCAGGTTATAGATTTTATTGAGCAAAGCGTCCGCAACCTGGGAGCACCGCAATAGTGTGGGTCGGCATCGCCATACGGATACCACCAGCGGGTGTCATGGGCCGCCTGCTAAGATTTGGACTGGTCATTTGCCTGCTGCTGACCGGCGGTCCGGCCTGCAGCCGCGAAAAGCAGGTAGCGGCCCTGAAAATCGGCCTGGCCGAGGAACCCCGCACCCTGAATGTCTGGCTGGCCAGTGATGCCAATTCCCAAAAAATTCTGGCCCAGATTTACCAACCTCTGTACCGCCCGGAACCGGCCGATCTCAAACTCGTGCCCTGGTTGGCGGAAAGCGGACCGGTCTTCGACCCAAAAACAGTCTCCTACACCGTAAAAATCCGCGCGGCCAAGTGGTCGGATGGCTCTGACCTCACATCCGAAGATGTGGCTTTCACGGCCCGCTTGATCAAGGATTTCAAGATCCCCCGCTTCGCCGCCAAGTGGAGTTTCGTCACCCGCATCGAGACCCTCGGCCCGCGCACAGTCAGATACTATTTGAAGGCGCCCACCGCCATATTTTTGAGCCGGACCCTCTCCGGTCCCATCGTCCAGAAAAAGGCGTGGGAGCCTGTCGCCCGGGCTGCCCGGCAGTTGGAAAAACCTCTGTCCGCCTTGCTGAATCACAAAATTGCAAAACCGGTGAGCAGCGGTCCTTTCATGCTGACCGAGTGGCGCCGCGGGGCCTACCTTCACCTGCAGCAAAACCCGTATTTTTTCGGCCGCAATTTGACCATCGGCGACCTGCAGCTCGGGCCCTACGTGGAAAAGCTGCTATTCAAAATCTACGGAACATCGGATGTAGCTATCCTGGCATTGAAAAAGGGCGCCATTGACATGTTCTGGCAGGGTATCCAGCCGGGCTATCTGGATGACCTGGCCAAGGATCCCGCTATTCGTACTATCTCCAGCGCCAAGAGTGCCCTCTATTTTATGGGATTCAACCTGCGCAGAGGCCCGTTCAACGACCTGGCTCTCCGGCAGGCCGCCGCAGCCCTGATCGACCGGGATTTTATCCTGACCCGGGTCCTCCAGGGACACGGCCAAAAGATGTTCTCGGTCATCCCGGATGAGAATACTTTCTGGAGCTGTCCGGATGTCGACCACTACTATGAAGGCCTGTCGCGGGAAGAGCGCATCCGGCAGGCATATGACATCCTTGCCCGTAATGGTTATACTTGGGAAGTCCCGCCCGTGGATGCGTCCGGGCAGGTGCAGGCCGCCAGGGGTCTGCGGCTGCCCGATGGCACACAGATGCAGCGCTTTACCATTTTGACACCCCCGGCGGACTATGATCCCCATCGTGCCATGAGCGGGCTGATTATCCAGGAATGGTTCCGTGAGCTGGGCATGCCGGCCTATGCCCGACCCATGTCATTCGGCGCCCTGCTGCAGCAGGTGAAGGAGAGGCATGATTTCGACACCTTTATACTCGGGTATGGAAAACTCCCGATTGATCCCGACTACATCCGCAGCATGTTCTACTCTAAATATGACCGTCCCCGGGGGTGGAACATGAGCGGCTATCGGAATCCGGAATTCGATCGATTGGCCAATGCCTCCCGCAAGGTCATCGATCCAGACCAGCGCCGCGAACTGATCTGGGACATGCAACTTTTGATTTCCCGGGATCTGCCCTATCTCCCGATCTACAAACCGGCCCTCATAGAAGCAGTCCGGGAGGACCGCTTTAACGGCTGGGTGCCCATGCAGGACGGCATCGGTAATATCTGGTCTTTCTGCAGGCTCAGACCGGCCGAGTCTGCAAAGTAACGCTGCCATGGAATTGAACAAATACATACTACGCAGATTAATTGAGATCACGGTCATCTTTTTTGTAATCCTGACCGTCCTGTTTCTCCTGTTTCGCCTGGCCCCCGGCGATCCGGTCTCGCGGATGGTCGACCCGAGCATGACGGCCGAAGACGCCCGCCGCCTGATTGAACAGCTGGGGCTCGACCAGCCCCTGGGAACCCAGTATATCATCTACCTGAAAGCTTTCTTCCGCGGTGACCTGGGTATCTCTTTCCACTACGGCGTGCCGGTCTTGGACATCATTGGTGAACGCCTGCCCAATACGATCCTCCTGTTTACCACATCTGTAATCCTGGCAGCCTTTACGGGTATTTTTTTCGGAAAAATCGCTTCCTGGCACAAGGGCAAAAAAATCGATTCCTGCCTGACCATCGGTGCCCTGGTCTGCCACACCCTGTTTTTGCCGTGGCTGGCCCTTATCATAATCTGGCTTTTCGGATACCGCATCGGCTGGTTCCCATTAAACGGGATCCTCTCCCCTGAAATTTGGACTGATCCAGCCAATGGTATTTTCGTGCGGGTACTCGATGTCCTGCACCACATGGCTCTGCCGCTGCTGACCTTGTTTATCATTCATTTCGGCAGCTACCTGCTCGTCATGCGTTCAAGCATGCTGGAAACGCTCAAAGAAGATTATATCATCACGGCGCGCGCCAAAGGGTTGGAAGAGAAAGTCATCCGCAACCGCCATGCGGCCCCTAACGCCGCCCTGCCGGTGGTCACCAGCGTGGCCCTGAGCCTGGCTTTTTCGATCAACGGTGGTGCCTTGACGGAGACGGTTTTCTCATGGCCCGGCATCGGCCGGGAACTGGTATTCGCGGTCAGCAACAACGACTATCCGCTGGCCCTGGCATCATTTTTACTGATTGCCATCGTCGTCCTGCTGGCCAACCTGCTGGTGGACATCCTCTACGCATGGCTGGATCCACGGATTAGATACTAAAAGGAACCGGAATGACCCTGCCAGATCACCCCAAAACCGCTGCCCGCCCGGCCGGATTATCGGCACGCTACCACTGGGTCCAGCGGTTTCACGAAGGATGGAACATCTTTCGGGAAAACCTGATCGGGCGCATCGGCCTCGCGCTGTTGGGCCTGTTTGGGCTGATGGCCCTGTGCAGCTTCATTCCCCCCCTGATCGATCCCATGTATCATCCCATGACCGGTGTGGACCCGGCCATCTCACACTCGACGGGCCCCAGTCTCAAACACTGGCTGGGCACCGATTTTATCGGCCGGGATATTTTCTCCCAACTGCTCGCCGGGGCCCGGATTGCCTTCATGGTGGGTCTTTCCTCCGCATTGATGAGTATTATCTTAGGCACGACCATCGGTATGATTGCCGGATACGCCGGCCGCATCGTCGACACGCTGCTCATGCGTCTGGCCGATATGATCATGGTGATGCCGACCTTGCTCGTTGTTCTGATCCTGGCTTCACTTTTTGGGCAGCTCAGTATTTGGACGATTGTGCTGCTGATTGCCCTGTTTCGCTGGCCGGGCGTGTCGCGGGTCATTCGGGCTCAAACGCTCACGTTGAAACAAAGACCGTTCATTGAGGCCGCGCGGGTGGCCGGAGCGTCACACGCGCGGATCATTTTCCGCCATATCATGCCCAACGTGCTGCCGTTGTCGCTGCTTTACATGACATTCCGGGTGACCTCCGCCATCATTATCGAGGCCGCCTTGGCCTTTCTTGGCTTTGGTGATCCTGGAACCGTCAGCTGGGGCATGATGCTGCAGTGGGTCTGGAAAACCGGACACATGTTTCAAGCCCCGTACTGGCTGTTGCCGCCGGGAATCTGCATCTCTCTGTTAACCCTTTCATTTTTCATGCTGGGCCGGGCCATGGATGAAGTGCTTGACCCACGGCTACGAAAAGAGGATAGCACGCGCTGATATGAGCCTGCTGGAAGTCCAGAATCTAAGCATCACCTATCAAACCCGCGGGGGCCCTTTGCGAGCCGTTGAAGATATCTCCTTTTCTTTGGACGAAGGCAAAACCCTGGGGTTTGTGGGTGAATCTGGGTGTGGTAAATCCACCATTGGACTGGCCCTGATGGGTCTGCTGCCTCCCAACGCAACGGTTACCGCCGGCAGCGTCAACTTTAATGGACACGACCTGCTCGGCCTGTCGGAAGCGGACTTAAGGCAAGTGCGCTGGCAGAAAATTGCCATGATTTTTCAGGCCGCCATGAATGCCCTGAATCCGGTGCACCGAGTGGCAGACCAGGTCGCTGAAGCTATTTTTGCCCACACCCCAGGGATTACCAAAGCGGACGCCCTGGGCCAGGTCCGCGAATTGTTCGAACTGGTGGAGATTCCGGCCAAGCGGATGAACGACTACCCGCACCAGTACAGTGGTGGTATGAAACAGCGGGCCGTTATCGCCATGGCCCTGGCCTGCCGACCGGAGCTAATCATCGCCGATGAACCCACTACCGCCCTGGACGTTATTGTCCAGGCCCAGATCCTGGATGAAATCAAAGCCATCCAGAAAGAGCTGAATGTGGGCATCCTGTTCATTTCCCATGACATCTCTGTTGTTGCGGATGTGTGCGATCACATCGGGGTCATGTATGCCGGCCAGATCGTCGAATACGGGCACCGCCGGGAGGTGTTCGAATCTCCCGGGCACCCCTATACCCAGGAACTGGTCGGCTCGCATCAAGCGTTGATGGAGGCCCAGTGTCAACCGCAGAGCACCCCGGCCGCCACTCCCAATCTATTAAGTCCACCGCCGGGATGCCGCTATTGTACCCGCTGCCCGGAGGGTAGCGACACCTGCCGGGTCGAGACGCCGCAATGGATAGAGCTTACTGACGATCACCGTATCTTCTGTTGCCACAAAAACCCGGATGAATAAACAACCATGGAAACCTGTCCGCTACCCATCATAGAACTGACCGCGATCACGAAACGCTATCGATCCAAGGCGTCTTTGTTCGGGCGGGCCGGCCAGCCCATCGTGGCCCTGCAGGCGTTTTCACTGGACGTATGCGCCGGCGAAATCGTTGGTCTGGTAGGCGAAAGCGGCAGCGGAAAATCAACCACCGGTCGACTGATCGTCAAACTGGAAGACCCGGATGCAGGTCACATCCACCTCAACGGTGAAGATACGCTCGAGCTGAAAGGAAAGGCGCTGTCCCGTTTCAGACAAACCGTCCAGATGATATTCCAGGATCCTTACCAATCCCTGAATCCCCATCTTTCCATTTACGATGCTGTTGCCGAGCCCTTGGTCATTCATGGCAACGGCGACCCGGCCGATAGAAAGCAGATCGTTTACGAAACCCTGACCTTTGCCGGCCTGACACCCCCGGAGGATTATCTCGGCCGTTACCCGCACCAGCTCAGCGGCGGGCAGCGCCAGCGGGTGGCCATAGCCCGGGCCATGGTATTGAAGCCGGCTTTCATCGTGGCCGACGAGCCGACATCCATGCTGGATGCCAGCATCTCGTTCCAGATTTTCAACCTCTTGCTGGAAGTGCGTCGCAAAATGGACGTCGCCATCCTGTTCATCACCCACTCAATATCCGCCGCACGCTACCTCTGCGACCGGATTGCGGTTATCTACCGGGGCCACCTCATGGAAACCGGTCCTGCCGACCGGGTTATCGACAACCCTATGCACCCCTATACCAAGGCCTTGATCGACGCCCAGCCCGGATTTGGGGGCCCAACGGCAGAACGGTATGACACCCTGCTGAAAGCTGAACGCGATCCGGTATCCGGTGAACACTGCCCTTTTTACAGCCGTTGCAGTCAAGCAGTGAAGGAAACCTGCGCAGCTTCTGCGCCGCTGCTCAAACACGGTGAATCCGACCACCTTGCGGCCTGTTTTTATATATGATACAAGCAGTTAAGTAATCATCTTGCAGACATAATCATCAAGCATAAACTTTTCAACCGGCGGAATCGTGGCCACGTGCTATTCCCCGGAAATCGGGCGAGGAATCGCAGATCCATAAGCGAAAAATATAAAGGGAGCGACAGATGGAAAGATTTCAGCGCATGGGCGAATTGATGGCGGAGCGCGGCCCGGAAATGGTTATGTCCCTGCTGGTCTTGGTTGTTGGTTTGGTGCTGGTCAGATGGATCATTCGGGTCATACGAAACGCCTTGCTCAAGGTAACGGATCGGCTAACCCTGGTTTCAGTGGTCTGCAATATTCTCATGGTGTTGCTGCTGGCGGTGGTTATCATTTCCGCATCACTGGAAGCCGGCCTGCAGCCGGGTCCGGTCATCTCTTTCCTGACATTTGTCTGCCTTGGCGCGGTTGGCATTATCATTCTCTTTCGCCCGCTGATCCCCACCTTGCCCTTCAAGGTCGGCAACGTGGTAAAAGCCGGTAACCTGCTGGGCCGAATCGAAGCGACCACCATCCTGAATACCCGGTTGAAAACCTTCGACGGCAAAACCTTTTTTGTGCCCAACCGCAAGATTCTCGATGATATCGTCATCAACTACCACTTTACTCAGACCAGGCGGGTGAAAATTGATGTGAACCTTCGCTATGACCAGGACTTGATGCAGGCGAAGCGGGTTTTGGAAGAAATCATGATTGCCGACCCCCGGGTGAAGGCCAAGCCGGCCCCGGTCGTCTATGTTCTCAATTTGTCGCGCCACTGCGTGGAACTTGGCGCCCGCTGCTGGGTCGACAACCCGAAATACTGGGTAACCCGCTGTGATCTGATGGAAAAAACCAAGCTGGGATTCGACAATGCCGGTCTCGCTTTCGCTTTCCCGCAGTTGGATGTACACCATCACGGCACCCGGTCCGGCGTCCTTTCGGTAAACGCCCCTTTCGAAACGGAGGACGGCTTGGCGCTGGCGGAGGATGAAGACCTGTCTTAGCAAAGGAGCACCCAATGCAGGTATCTGAAGGATTGCAAATCATCAACGACGGCTGGATCCGGAAACCCAAAGGCTTCCGGGTCAAGTGTGAACAACTGGTTGACGGCCGGAAGTTAACCGCTATCTCCCCACCGGAAGATGCGGCCCCACTGGACTCTGATGTTACGGCCTGGCGCTATGCCCGCAAGCTGTTCTGGGCCACTCGGTCGAAGGATCCCGAAATCCAGGAAGGTGAATTGATCAATATTCACGTCATCGACGATCAGGGGCAGGCCGTCAAATTTTACGCCACCGGTGAATACGATATACTAAACCGCAAGTAGCGTCCCCTACCCGGCAACCCTACCGCAGGCCGGGTCAAAGCGCTGATCGGCTCCGGATAGCCCCCATCGGCAACCGCCCCATCGCCCGACAACCCGTTAGGATCCCCGGCGGCTTCTGTCACTCGCGACCGCAGGTCCACGGGACGCCACATCCTTGACATTGCATGAAAAGGACGTAGGTTTCGACAGACCACGACTCCGGCGGATGTACTGCCGGGCGCGGCTATTCCTTTAAATTGAAGTAGAGGCTGTAATGATCAGTGAAGTTGGGCACCGAATTCGGGCGGCCGCAATCCTGTTGCTGGCAGCCGGGCTGCTCCTGTCCGGGTGCACGGGAAGCTACGGGCGCCTCCAGACCAGAGATCAGTGGACGGACGCGTTTAAAAAACAACTGGAATTGCCGGACTACAACTACTATTACTGCGGCCGAGAAAACCTGCCCTACACTGTGGTGGGCATTGATCCGCAGTACACGTTCGAAGACCGGCTCTGGCATAAAATCGAAAGCAAAGAAGATGTGTACCGGCGGGCAGCCGGCAACCGGCTCTGGAATGACCAGCGTGCCCAAGGGGCGGACATTCTGGATGAGCAAGGCAATAAGATCGGCATCTGGTTCTCACACTATAGCACGACGACTGTAAAAATCGGTCCGGGCAATACGGTTGCGGTATATAATCCCCATCGAACGAAACCAGGGTGAACACGATGAAGCAGACACTGCGCTATCGATATGCACCGGCAATTCTTGCGCTGGTCGCCATGATATTCATGAACGGGTGCGCGGGAAATTACGGGCGCCTCAAGGAAAGCCAAGAGTGGACGGACGCATTCAGAAAACAACTGGAATTGCCGGACTATAACTACTATTACTGTGGCAGAGAAAACTTGCCCTATGCAGTGGTTGGTATCGATCCGCGGTACACGTTCGAAGACCGGTTCTGGCATAAAATCGAAAACACAGAGGATGTGTACCGGCGTGCGGCCGGGGTCCTGGTCTGGAATGACAATTGGTCGCGGGGTGCCGATATCCTGGACCCCGACGGCAACCGGATCGGCATCTGGTTCTCATATTACCGTAACACGACCGTCAAGATGGGACCGGGCAATACCGTTGCGGTCTACAATCCTTACCAGGCAAGTCCCTGGGCCAATTACATGGATAACGACCAACTGCCTTGATCCCGAGCCCGACGGCCTTCGTCCATCTGGGGTTAAAGAGATCATCGCTCACAAACGCGTCACATGGCTCAGCCGGGATGCAATCATCATCCCGCAGATTTGGTGGCAAAATGCCTTCACACAACTCTATAGAGCAACCTTCCAGGTAATAGCATCAATGCCGAAGAGCTGCATGGCTGTATGGGCCGAAACTTGACATAGCCTGGGCAAGACCTCGTTTTTTGCAGGTTTCAAAAAGTATCTGGCTTTATTGCCACTCTGCACAAGGGGTGACTAAAATGAATATACTTGAAAACTATCGTCCCATGGTGATTGCCGTGGCAATCATGATACTGTTAAGCCTGTCCGGATGCATGCAGCGCTACGGCAGCCTCAAGACAAACCCGGATTTGACGGAGGCATTTAAAGATCAGCTGGATCTGCCGGATTACAATTACTATTACTGCGGTCGGGCCAGTCGTCCCTACGCGGTGGTGGGCATCGATCGGCAGTATGAATTCCAAGGCAAAACCTGGCACAAAATAGAAACCAAGGACGATGTGTACAAAAAGGCTGCCGCCATCCTGACCTGGAATCGAGACTGGTCAAAAGGGTCGGACGTTCTGGACCCTGCCGGAAAGAAGATCGGTATCTGGTTTTCCTACTACCGGTCAACGGGTGTGGAGGTCGGGCCTGAAAATAGAGTATCCGTGTATAACCCTTACCGTACAAGCGATGATCTGCGAGATACCCAGAACAGTCCGGGCCCCTGAAGGCACCCCCGGGCCACAAAAACCGGCATGTAGACATGGGCGCTTTCAATTCGCAGGACGGCCATCGATTTGAATTTCAGTTAATCAGCGGGTGCTGTGATTTTGTTCAGGATTTAAAAAGCCCCCAGTTGATGCCCTTCGGTCTGAGCGTGGGCAGCCGGCATTTGGCCTGTAAATCTGCCTGGTATGCCTTTAAGAGCCAGATGAACACGGCCAGTCCTGTCAATACCGATTTGGATCTTGTCTTGGCGCCCCTTTGCTAGACTTGTCTTTCGGATTTGCCCCACTGTCTTTGCAACCATCCAATTGATTTTTTCAGTGAACCAATCTCTGCGTTAGGCGCTCCGTTTCGGCACAGAGTGCCGGTTTTCAGGCCGTCAGGTGCAACCGATAGCGCTATCCTCGAAATACTCGAGTATTTACCACGATAAGCATTGGCTGCGCTGGCACCTCCGGTCGGATCCTCACCGCCGCCGCACCTTGGACCAAAATCCTATTTTTGAGATGGCCTCTAATTGAAAGCTAAGAATAATTCATTCTAACACGAATGGGCGGCACAAATATATTCTTAAGTTTAACGTATTGGGGACGATATTAAGGCAAGAGCTCGGGTAGCGATGCACAGAAAAGATACAGCAATTGAAACAGGCAATGTCGGCGCCAACGCCGCACAATTTTTGGCCGAAAAAGAATTGTACGATATGGTCCTGGTAAACATCGTCGCAGGAATTCCCCAGGGAAACGCCTTTGACCTAACTGAATCAGCCCCAATTGAAGGACACCACGCCCATCTCAACGGTATGCACAGGTATGTCGAGTCCACCGCCTCGGACATCATCATCATCACCGGCATACCCCGCAAAACGGGACTGCGCCGCGATGCCCCGATTAGCACCAATGTCGGCAGGATGCCAAGTGTTACCCTCGCGACAGCCAAATTATCCCCTGATGCAGTCCTGTTTGTCGGCCGCAATCCCCTGGATGTCAGCGGAAAAAGCCGCTCAGGGAAAATCGGCTGCAGCCCTCCCGGTATTGATCGCTACGTTGAAAAAGCTTGCGCAAAATTAAAAAATCGGCGAAAAGCTGAGGCACCTGAAGTGACTTGTGGCCCCAAACGCCGATTGATTGTACAGCGGCGTTTGTCCGTTGAGTGCGCAAAACCGGGACTATCGACCGGATTGTAACCTTGAGAAACACTGGAACGTAAATATGAGCTTAACAAAATCTGAATTACTGAGTACCCATTTTAAAAAGACGGCCACCGTAGATATCGGCAAAGTCTCTATGGATGCTGATATGCTCAACCTTTTGCTGGCCATCGATGCCCGGTTACCTTTGTCTCAGGTTGCCGAAAAGGCCGGTCTCAGTCTTGAGACATTGCCGGCTACCGCCGTCAAGCTGATCAAACTCAAGCTTATCCAGCCCGCAACCCGAAAGGCGCCGGCCGTGGATGCGGCCTTTATCCAAGGCCTGAAAGCCAATATGATAAAGGCGGTGGGACCCTTCGGAGAACTCATCGTCCAGGATGCCCTGGCCGACACCGGGTATAGTGAAAACGATATACCGATTAATATGGCTGCGGACATCATTCTGCAGCTCTCCAAGGAAATTGTCGACGAAGAGGCCCGGCAACATTTTAAAGAGGAAATGATCAAACTGGTGTCCTAAAATCTGGAGGCTCAGCACGGTGTGAGTTGTGTTCACATCCGCGAAACCCGCCAGTCTGCGCTGCCAGCATTCGAATTAACAATACCATATACGGCGCTGTTTCCCCGGTGGTTTCCCAGCGCCAGTACAGCAAAGGAGACATTGTGAAGATAACTTGCGGAAAATGTGAAAAAGAATACAAAATTGACGAGTCAAAACTAAGAAAAGAGAAAACCGGCCTGGTCTGCAAAGCCTGTGGGGATACTATCTGGGTCACCAAACCCGGCTACACTGCTCCGGTTGAACCTACTCCGGCTGTGCCGCCTGCACCAGCGGTTGAGACTCCCAAGCCGGTGGCAGCGTTGAAAGATGTGGAGACCCGGAAAGTCCGTTTTGGTCTTCTGCGCAAGGTAATCCTGGCCATGCTGGTCGTCAGTATTATTCCTTTCGGGTTGTTTCTGGGTATGACTTTTCAGGATACCCGGGAGAGAATTCGCTCGGATTCAGAGCTTTTAATGGTTCAGACCGCTGACGGCCTCGCCCGTCACGTGGACGAGTGGATTGACAAGAATGTCCGTATGCTGAAAGTTGCCGCGCAACTCTCCGATATGACCTTCATGAATCCCGCTGCGCAGGAAAAGGTACTAAAAAGCATTCAAGCCGAGTACCCTTTCATGTATCTGGTATTTACACTGGACGCCAATGGCATGAACATCGCCAGAAGCGATGGTAAAAAGCTGAAAAATTATTCTGATCGTCAGTATTACAAAGGGATCGCCCAGGGTAAAGCCCTGACCTGGCAGACCCTGATCGGTAAGACCTCCAAGAAACCGGCCCTGGTACTCGCCGTACCAATTAAAAGAAATGGCCGCACCGTGGGCGTCTTGGCGTCGGCCATGACCACGGATGCCATCTCGAAACAGGTCGCCAACTGGAAAAGGGGCGAAACCGGATACGCTTTCCTGATTGATGAAACCGGGAAAGTGGTCGCTCACCAGGTACGCAAATACGTGACGGCCCAAGTAAACTTCAACAGCAACCCGCTCATAACGGAATTTAAGCGCAGTCCCACTTGGGGTGCCATCACCTTCACAGACAGCGAGGGTGTGAACCAGCAAGGTGTTGTCAAACGCAATAAGATGGGCTGGATTCTGGCCGTCCAGCAGGCGGAAGGTGAAGTTTTTGCCGTCCATAAACGCAGTGAAAAAATCGCTACCTATCTGCTTGTCATGACCCTCGTCCTGATTGTTGCTATTGCCCTGCTGCTGGCCCGTAACCTGGTAAAACCCATCAAGGAGTTGACCGGAATAACAACCCGTATGAGCATGGGGGAACTTGATATTAATTTCGATATCAAATCAAAAGATGAAATTGGACAATTGGCCGGAGCCATCAAGCTGCTGCAAACCAGCTTGAGCATGGCCATGCAGCGGCTGCGCCAGAAAAACCAGCGCCGCGCTGCCTGACACAAGCCACCATAACCCATCTGAACACAAGCGGTACCCTCGGTTGTATGCTGTTTCCCAGGGTGCCGCTTTTTATTTTCAACAGGGCGTGGCCGCAGGCTAAAAAAGCAGGGTTGGCTGCATTTACTCGCAAATAGAGGATGGTATCCGGTAGATAGGCAAAACACCACACAGCTCACAAACGTCTTTTTGTCTGAACCTGTATACACCAATTGACAGGCCTGGCCTTTTCAGGCATAATTATAGACAACCTTTTATAATTACTGTCAAATTTAACTTCTTTACCAGCCCGGGTAGGTGCTCATGAAGAAAATTATCGAATGCGTCCCCAATTTCTCGGAAGGCCGGGATGATACTATCATTCAGGCGATCGCCGCAGCCATCCGAAATACCCCCGGCTGCTCGCTGCTGGATGTAGACCCGGGCAAATCAACCAACCGAACGGTTTATACCTTTGTCGGCTCACCTGAAACTGTCGTCACCGGCGCCCTGAATGCAGCGGCCGTCGCCCGGGAACGTATCGACATGCGCCGACATGCGGGGGAACATCCTCGCCTGGGGGCACTGGATGTCTGCCCATTTATCCCGGTAACCGGCGTTTCCATGGAAGAATGCGTAGCGGTCGCCCGGGAATTCGCCCAACAGGCAGCCGAACGGCTGGGCATTCCGCTCTACCTGTACGAGGAGGCGGCCACCCAGAGTCACCGAAAAACCCTGCCCCAGATTCGCGCGGGGGAATACGAAGGGCTGGCGGACCGGGTGAAAAGACCGGAATGGCAGCCTGATTTCGGACCGTCCGAGTTCATACCGGATTGGGGCGCGACCATCACCGGCGCACGATTTTTCCTGATTGCCTACAACGTCAACATACTCGGCACCAGCAACCAGGCCCATCGAATTGCCCTGAACCTGAGGGAAGCCGGCCGGGGCCCTGATGAACCGGGACGCTTGCCGGCTGTAAAAGGTATGGGATGGTACGTGGATGAATACAACCTGGCGCAGGTAACCGTGAATCTGTCCAATTACCGCGTAACCCCCATCCACCGGCTGTTCGAAGAGGTAAAAAAGGAGGCGGCCGCACTTAAAGTCGGCGTAGCCGGATCGGAAATTGTAGGGCTGGTGCCGCTGGATGCCATGCTGCTGGCGGCGGAATACTACATTGCCAAGGAAAATCTTTTCGTTCTGGATGAAGATCAGAAGATACGCCTGGCCATCGAGCGCCTCGGGCTGAGTGCGACCTCTCCTTTTGACCCCAAGGAGAAAATAATTGAATACCGGGTAGCCTCGGATTCTCAGGCACCTCTGGGCGATATGTCTCTAAAAGAATTTATCCGGGATGTCGCCTCGCGCAGTTCCGCTCCCGGGGGCGGCTCGGCGGCAGCCGCCATAGCCGCCATTGGGGCCGGCCTCGGCGCGATGGTGTCCAAGCTCACTTACGGCGTGCGCAAGTTTGAAGCCGTCGACCAGCAAATGCGCGCCATCATCCCAATCCTGCACGCCACCGTCGAACAGCTTATCCCCATGATCGATGCCGATACCAACGCATTCAACGATTATATGGACGGCCTGCGGATGCCCAGGGATACGGAACAACAAAAAAAGGCCCGGTTCGCGAAAATGCAGCAAGGCCTGAAAACAGCTGTCCAGGTTCCCCTGGCAACCATGCAGATCGGGGATGGCGCCTGGGAAGCCATGTGCGCCGTTGCCCGTCACGGTAACCCCGCATCGCGCTCTGATGTTGAAGTCGGTGCCCGCGCACTTGAAACGGGCATTTGGGGGGCCTACCGAAACGTTGTCATCAATCTGGCCGATATAAAAGACACCGTTTATCAGGAAGAAACCCAGGCAGCCGCCAAAGCGCTGGTCGAAAGAGCCTCCCGGAAATGCCGCGAGGTTCTGGATCTTCTCGACAAAAGGTAAGAATCAGTTGGGCCCACAGCTATCTTCACGGTAGGCGCTGGCACCTTCCTACTGCGTATCCTCTATTTATAGAAAGGAATCTGCATGTCCGTACGTCACCAGGTCTGCGGCATTGCATTGCCGGACTTTCTGGTCCGCATGGAAGCATTTCATGGGTACCGCAGTCCCGGAATCCTCCTGGGTGGCTGCATGCTCGACACAGCCCTCGACAAGTTGGCCCCCACCCCTTATCTCAACGTTGTCACCGAAACTGTTGTCTGTCTGCCGGATGCCGTTCAGCTACTGACGCCCTGTACGCTCGGTAACGGTTTCCTGCAGACTCTGGACTGGGGCAAATTCGCCCTGACTGCCTATGACCGCAAGACACTTCAGGGCATAAGGGTCTGCCTGGACCACTCCAGTATACCTGCTTTCCCCTTGGTACAGAATTGGTTCGACCGTTCCACGCGGACGGGCCCCAAACCGGAATTTGATGCTGTGTCAGGAGAAATTCTGGCGGCCGCCGGGAAATTAATCGTGTGTCGGGAAGTGGCCGTTCTAAAAGCGCTCAAAGAAACGCAAGCAATTCAGACGGGTTTTTGTCCGGACTGCGGGGAATCCTATGCCTGCCGCCTGGGAAACAAGTGTCCCGCCTGTGCCGGCCAGGCCTATTGCACTACCCGGTAGAGGTAGGGTTCAAGGATCGGGGGCTGCATCTTCGCATCGCTTTCGTTTCCGGACCTGGTTGCAAATCAAGTGTCGGCGGACATCTGCTGCCACAGGCGCCTGGCCGTCTCCAGGTCGGCCGGCGTGTTGACGTTGAAAAAGGAGACAAGTTCAGGGTCTACGGCTTCGAAATGCCGATAGTCGACCGACTTTACCCGGACGCGCGTGAACAGGCGATCTACTTTCACTTCGCCCTGGGTGAGGACTGCTTCGATAACCGGGGCACAGCGGCGTGAATAGAGAGCGCACAGGGGTTGGAAATAGGTTCCGGAAACGGGCACGATAACATCTGCGCCGGGCTCGAGTTCGGCCAGCAGGCGCTCAACAACCTCCTTTTTTAGAAGCGGCGTATCACAGCTGGTCACCAAGGCATAGTCGCCCGGCATGCTTAATAGCCCGGCGTGGATCCCTGTCAGCGGGCTGCGGACTTTCAGCCGGTCGGCCACAATCTTCGCCGGCCACTCACGATAAAGGTCCGTCTGGCGGGTCACGATCAAGCAGTCATCAAGACAGGCGCGCATAGTTTCGATGATGCGGGTTAGAAAGCGGCGGCCACCCAATTGGATAAAGGCTTTGTTGCGGCCCTGCATACGCTGGTTCAAACCACCGGCGAGAATGACGGCCGTACACGTCGGCGGAGACTTCACCATATCGGCCCCTTATAACCAACTCCGGTTTAATACCTGGATCGTCACGCCTTGATGAGTAGAAAACCCTCCAATACCCTCGGGAATCAATAGGATGGCATCGGCGGCGGCCATACTTTTAAGGCGACTGGCCGGCCGCCCGTCCGGGTGAAATACCAGATTCGGGCCTTCCCACCGTAAGGCCCCGAAAAGCGCCTGTGTCCAGTCACGCTGCCCGGTAACCGCAGTTTCCAGGACCGCCGGAAATTCGGGCAGGCCGGGGTTGCGCCTGCCGCCGAGTTTCTGCAGGCCGGGCAGGGCCAATTCCAGAAAGGCCACCAGATTGGAAGGCGGTCCCCCCGGCAGAATGAAAACAGGTTTCCCTTCCAGCAGGCCGAAGCCCATCGCTTTACCGGGCCCGAGCCTGACCCGGTGATAGATCTTCTGCCATCCCAGCTCATCCAGCACCCTGGCCACCAGATCCTTGTCCCCGGTCTAGGCGCCACCGCTGGTTATCAGGGCATCGCCGCTAGCCAGGGCCCGCTGAAATGTTTCCCGCAGCGCAGTCGTGCTGTCCCGGCAGATTTCCAGTCCGGTGCTGAAACCCAATCTTTGGCACCATCCGTTCAACGTCAGCAGGTTGCTGGCATACAGTTTTCCGTTCACCATCGGCTGTCCGGGCAGGAGGACTTCATCACCAGTGGCCACCAGGAACACGGCCGGTTTCCGATAAACGGTCACGGCCTGGATGCCACCCGCCGCCAGCAGGCCGATCCGCCCGGGTGTCAGACGGCGACCTGCATCCAGTAGCAGTTCCCCGGCAGCCGTATCGCTGCCCCGTTGAAGAATATTGCGCCCTTTTTCAGTCAGACGCTCAATGATTATTTGATCGTTTGAACGGGCGACAAACTCTTCGGCCACAACTGTATCGGCACCTTCCGGCAGCCTGGCTCCGGTTAAGATCCGCAGGGCCGAACCGGGCTTTAGAGGCGTACCGGGAATCTGACCGGCCGCCAGCGATCCCGTCACCGGCAAGGGTTGCGCCCCCGTACCGTGTGCACGTGCGCCGTCTTCCGCACGCAGGGCGTAGCCGTCTTTCAAGGAGGTATGCGCAGAGGGTGAATCCACCTGTGAATAGAGCTTATCAACGGTGACGTAGCCCTCACAGTCGGCAAGCGGCCGGGCTACCGGCTCGCCCGGGTGGATGTGCGCGAGTGTTTCGCGCAGTGCTCGGGCAAAGCCGATGTGTTCTTTCGGCATGTCAACAACCTTTACCGAAGGGGCAATGCGGATACACACAGGTCTCACAATCCCGGCAAAGGCCCCCGTGACCGACGAAAGCCAATTCCGATTTGCCGATCTTCTCTCCGGATAGAATCCGCGGCAGCATCAAGTCCAAAACCGTGACCCGGTGGTGCAGGCCGCAGGCGGGAACCCCCAGCAGGGGGATGCCCCGGATGTAGGCCACTAAGAACATGGCCCCGGGCAAAGCGGCCGCACCGTAGTTGAATTCTTCGGCCCCGGCCAACTGGATGCCTTGGCGGGTTACATCATCGGGATCCACACTCATGCCGCCGCTGAGTAATATCAGATCGCAATTGTTATCAAGGTGGGTCTCAATGGCCCGCCGGATCAGGTCGGTATCGTCCGGCGCAAACGCCACGTTTTGGACCCGTGACCCCAGGCTTTCTATCTTTTGCGTCAGGATGGGCGCAAACCGGTCTTCGATCAATCCGTGATAGACTTCATTGCCGGTCACGATCAGGCCCACCGCCGCGTTCTGCAAAGCCCGCACGGACACAGTCCCACCATTGGCGGCCGCGACGGCAGCGGCCCTTTCCACCGGGGCCCGTTTCATGACCAGGGGAATCGCACGGGTGGCGGCAACCAGTTCGCCCTGTTTCACCAGACTGTGACTGTGCAGGGTTGCGCACATCACCTCGTCCACCAGGTTGAAGGCCGCCAGGGCGGCAGTATCCACCGACAGGAGTCCGTCCCGCGCGGCATGCAGTCCGATCTTGCCCTCGCGGGGATTGTCCTCCCAGGTGATCCCTTCGCCCGCCAGGGCCCGCGCCATTATGGCCGCCGCTTCATTCTCGTGAATCTCATCTTCTTCAAGATCTATCAGATAGAGGTGATTCTTACCCAGCTTCTGCAGGTGGCAGATATCCTCGTCACAGACCGTGTGCCCTTTTCGGAAAGCCGCGCCTTTAAACTCTCCCGGCCGGATCTCGGTTATATCATGGGACAGGTCTTTGCCCACGGCATCTTCGACATTTATCTTCTTCAGCACGATTCGAACTCCTTTATTATGTAAATGGGCATAACGGGTTTCCTGGTTCAGGCATCTTTGCCGTTACCGGGGGCCTGCTGCATACCCGGCCAGGTAACTTCCCGGGCATTGGTAAAGTAAGCGTGTTCGGTACAGGGCTTGCAGAGTACCCGACCAGCAACGCGGACCTCCCGACCATCCCGCACAAGTTGACCGCAATTGCGGCAGGCAATTTTCTTGCGCGTCGGCCCGGGCAGGTCACAGTCATCCAGCCGGACAGCCACTTTCTGCACCTTGAACAGCACACATTCGGGCATCCGTTTGTAGGCTGCCATCTGCTGCGCGGACTTGCCCTCAATTTCGGGGGCATACCGGGAAGCCAGGGTACGGGCCTCCTCAGTTGATAGAATCCGGTAGGCTGCACTTGTTTCCAAATTCAGAAAAGTGGCCGCCATAATGCCGTAGTCCATGAATTTCAGACTGCGCCGTCCCAGCCGAACGCCGGTCACATTGGCAACCGCGTCCGCCGTGCAGCGATCCATCTCAACATAAACCAGCAATTTTTTAATCTGGTCATGCCGGGTGGGCTCATCCAAACCAATAAGCCGGCAGCCCAGCATGGCCATGCGGACGCCCACTACCTGCCCCGGACATAGATGCCCGTGGGCTTGGGCGGATGCTTCCAGCAGTACCTCAAAGTTCTCCATGAGCTCCCTATCCAGCCTCATCGCTGGGCCGTTCCCCTAAATGACTCCGACCTTCGGAAGGCCTTTTGAACACCTAAACGCTTCGCCGGGCGCAGCCTTATGTTAGTTTTAACATAAGCCCCGGCAGAATAGCAACCCTGTTAAGTGACCGGTACAACTTTAGGTGCGGCAATGGATAGGTGGCGTCCCCGATCACGGGACATGCCTGGACACGCCGCCGATAGTCATTGGAAAGGCCTGCAAAGTTGCCAACCGCCGGGGATGGTGTTACGGTGGCCGCATGGTCAAGCTAGAACTAAGGTCCAGTCATTGGATTGTGGACGAGAACAACAACATCATTTTCGGTAAAGGTCGCCTGGAAATTCTTGAAACCATCGACCGGACCGGTTCAATCAACCAGACGGCCAAGGTCTTGAAGATGTCTTACAAAACCGTGTGGAGTAAAATCAAATCAACCGAAAATCACCTCAAGATCAAGGTCGTCCGCTCCGACCGGAAAACCGGCACCCATTTGACCCCGGAAGGCCGGGAGCTGGTTAAAACGTTTGCCAAACTGCGCAGCCAGTGTCTGGCCGCCGATGATCGGATTTTCCGGCGTTTTTTTTAAACCTGCAAGTTGCCCGGGCGGAAGCCGCTATGGTTGCTACCAGCCTTTATCCTGCTCTTATCAGAAGTGTTTTCAAAACCTCCCTTCGGTTCCAATCTCGGCGTTGGGCGCGAGATTCAAATCCTCGAAATACTGGAGAGTATTCCTCCGGTTTAAATGTCGCGCCCGCCTTGACCTTGGATCCGATCGAAAGTTTTGAAAACACTTCTAGGGATCTGGATCGAAAAAGGAATGGGCTTGAGCGCACCCTGGCCTAAAACCGTCGTCTCTGGGTGTAGCGGTCGATTGTGGGCCCAGTTGGGCAGCGCTTTGCATCACCTTGGGGGTGCTGGCCCTGGGGACCTGCGTGGTTACCCTGCTCGTAAAACCGGCTCTGATCATGGCACAGCGCCAGGAAACCAGCCCCTGTTGGGGCACATCGCTAATCAGCACCGTTCTCCAGGCAGAGTCTGTCCACCGCCTCTAACAGCAACGGATAGATCACTCGCTCCGCCCGGGTAAGGCGTTCCGGAAAACCTGCATCGACAACCTCATTTTGCAGTGCCAGCGCCTGCAGGTCGTATATCACTTTGTATCCTCGAACTTTCTGGCTGCAGGCGGACCCGCAAAGTTCACACTTGAGGCACAACCAAATCGAAGGTGAGTGTATTAGCTCGTCCGTCAGCCCCAGATTGGCCATGCGAATAATGTACTTTGGATCGAAAACCGGCCGGGAGCTAAAAATCGGGCAGCACCCGCTGCATTCACTACAGGTATAACAGGCATGCGAAACTGCATTCGAAACGGTTTCGACCGGTTGCCCGGCGGTGGCGGGCCGTCCGGCCTTGATCGGTTCGGGGTCCGTTTCAATGGGCTCTTGCAGCCACTGCTGCCACTGTTCGGCTGACAGGGAATTGAGTTCGCCGTGCATACACGCTGCCGCTGTCCGCCAGCGGACACGCTGAAACCGGGACAACAACTGTTGTAGTTGCGGCCATATATGGCGGGGTACTATCTTGCGCGAAAGGGCCTCACGGCGGGCGTGGTGAATCACCTCATATGGCTTGACTGCATTGGGGCAACCCCGGTGGCAGCGCCGGCATGACAGGCAATACCAGATTTCCGGAAGCTCGGTCAGAGCGGTGAGCATACCCAAATTGGCCATCCGAATTATTTTTTGGGGGTCCAGTCGCGCGGTACTCAGATAAACGGGACATTCTATATCACAGGTACCGCAGGTCCAGCACATATTGCTGCCGGCCGCGGATTTTTCCTCGATGAGGCGTCTGAGCTTGTCGTCCGGGGTAATCGGTTCGGGGATCATTTTACACCTGCCCTCACCAGCCGTCACAAGGTTACGTCTACCCGTGCATTTTATCACGAGCGCTTTTGAGGTAAGCTGTATTGCGTCAGGATAGACTTGCGGCTGATCTTCACAATGCTAATACAGAAAGTGAACGAGCGCAAACTCAATTGCACCGGCGATCATACTGTCGGAAAGGTCGGCACCCTTCCGTTGGACGCAAAAGGGGACCCTCTGAAGGTCCCCCTGGTAAAACCGGCCGCCGCACAGCTATCGTGAAAGCTGGTGTTCAGCAGATTGTAAAACCGCTACATGAGCGTGTAGATACAGGTGATACCGGTTATCAGTACCGCCAGATAGGCCAGCATGACAAACATTGTTTCATAGCCTGCACCTTTGGATTCAGTATTGTTAGCTGCGCCCATTTTGCCACCTCCCTGAAATAGTAGATACCGTCGTTATACGTACGAAAACCAGCTTTTGGTATGAACCATATGGTGGATACGAAATACTTTGCTGCTTGTCAAATCGATTTTTGCGCAGCCGAAGCCTATCCTGCTAAAAATCAGCGAAGCTATAAACCACCTCCCGTTTCCGGCGGCTGGCTCGACCAGAATCTTAGCAGGGTGTAACCGCACAAATGGCCCCACCCCAACAAACTCTCTATTAATTTGATATTATTATATATTTTATATTTATTAGATCAAACATTAATTGACAACCAGCCCTGTATCGGGTATCAGAATCCCATCACCTTCATTTGGCGCCTTCAGGATCTACATGCCCGGATTACATCTATACACCAGCAACCGGCTCGAGGCACTCCAGGAAAAAATGGCCGTGCGTTTCAAACGCAAGCCATTGCCACCCCTGCAAAAGGAAATCATTATCGTCCAGAGCCGGGGGATGGAACGCTGGCTGAATTTGGAAATCGCCCGACAAAACGGCATCTGTGCCCACGCGGAATATCTGTTTCCCAAGGTATTTGTTTACGATCTCTTCCGCCAGGGTTTGGATATCCCGGATACCACACCGTTCAATCCAGAGATCAATACCTGGCGCATCCTGAAGCAGCTGCCCGGACTCATGCGGCAACCGGATACGGACAGCCTCGCAAACTATGTGCGCGACGATCCGTCCGGTTTGAAACACTACCAGTTATCTCAGAAAATTGCCGAAACGTTCGATCGCTATACAATCATGCGGCCGGAATTGGTCACCGCCTGGGATCAAGGTAAAAATCCGCTGGCCGCGGAATTCAGGGCCTCGCGCTGGCAGGCCGCGCTCTGGCAGCTGCTTCGGGCTGAGGATGGAACCGACTGCCCGCCGCCCCACCATGCAGCCTTGAAAAAAGTGTTCCTGGAAACAGAGGCGCCACCGCTTGATCTACCCACGCGGATCAGTGTGTTCGGCATTTCGACCCTGCCGCCCTATTACATCGATATCTTCAAAAAAATATCCCGCCGGGTCGACGTTGACATCTACTACCTGAATCCCTGCCGGGAGTATTGGGAATATGCATACAGCGCCAAACAGATCGCCCGTTTTACCGAGTCCGGTGTTTCCGACGAGGACACCTACTACGACTGCGGCAACAGCCTGCTGGCTTCCATGGGCAGCGCCGGACGGGAATTCTTCAGCCTGATTCTCGACAGCATAGGCGAAACCGGCGAGGAACTATTTGCTGACCCCGGAAATGACACCCTGCTCAAAGCGATCCAGTCCGACATCCTGAATCTACACCAGCGACAGAAAAGTGAGGGTTGCCAGGTTGCGGATACAGATACCAGCTTGCGCATACACGCCTGCCACAGTCGGATTCGAGAGGTGGAAGTTCTACATGACCAACTGCTTAATCTCCTCGAAGCAAACCGAGACCTGCAACCCACCGACATAATCGTTATGATGCCTGATATCTCCGCTTATGCCCCCCTGATACAAGCCGTCTTCGACCGGCCTGAGCAAGAAGGCCCCCGTATCCCCTATTCTATTGCAGATACGCACATACGCAGCGACAATACAATTGCGGACACGTTCTTAAGAATACTCGCTGTCGAGCAGAAGAGATTTCGAGCACCTGCCATACTCGATATCCTGGAGACACCGGCGGTCCGCAAAAAATTCGGGATCGCTGAGCAGGAACTTGTGAGGATCAAACGATGGGTGTCCGCAACCGGAATCCGCTGGGGAAAGGATAAGTCTCACCGCGAGAAACTGGAACTGCCCGGCTTCCATAACAATACCTGGCAGTTCGGCCTGCAGCGCATGCTCCTGGGCTACGCCCTGCCACCGGTAGATGACCAGACATTGTTCAATGGTATTTTTCCTTACGGAGAGATAGAAGGCGACGATGCCCGTCTCCTGGGCGCGTTCACGCATTTTACCCAAACCCTTTTCAATCGAGTTGCGCAGCTGCAGAAACCGCGACCGCTGTCCCAATGGGCCGCCCAGCTGACCGAGGTCCTGACAACCTTTTTCGCTTCAGACGAGACGAATGAAGGCGATCTCAACCAGATCAGGGGCACCCTGGCCGGTGAAGGCCTGGCGGGATATGCGACGTTGACCAGCTTTGAGGATCCAGTTACCCTGGAGGTCATCCAGGCGCACCTTGAAAAACGCATCGGGCATGAGGCGCTCTCCTTCGGTTTCATAAGTTCCGGAGTTACGTTCTGCACCCTTTTGCCCATGCGCAGCATCCCGTTTCAAGTGGTCTGTATGCTCGGATTGAATGATGGGGAATACCCGCGCGCCAGCCAGGCAACCGGTTTCGATTTGATGGCCCACCGGCGACAGCTGTGCGACTGGTCTAAACGCCATGAAGACCGTTACCTGTTTCTGGAAAGTATTCTCTCAGCCCGCCAGAATTTAATTATCAGCTATATCGGCTGTGATCCCAAAGACAATTCTGTACGGCCCCCATCGACCCTGGTGAGTGAATTACTGGATTACATCGCCAGCGGGTTCGAAAGTGCCGGTGAAGGCGGCCTGCTAGCGCAACTGGTCACCCGGCATCCGCTGCACCCGTTCAGCCCCAATTATTTCGAGGGAAATAACCATCTGGTGAGCTATTCCCAGACCGATTGCCGCGCAGCCCTTGCCAGCCTCGAGGACCGCCGGCCGGCGGCCGGTTTTCCAGAGCGCCCGCTGCCCCCTCCGCCCGCAGAAAAGTGGTCGACGGTTACACTGCCGCAATTCTGTCGCTTTTTCCGAAATCCGACCGAGTTTCTGGGCAAGGCCCGACTCCGCATTAACTTCAATCCTCGTGAGGGTGACCTTTTAGAAGAACGGGAACCCTTCGAGCTCGACCCATTACAGGCCTACCCCATACGCAATGCCATCGTTGAAACGGGCTTATCAAAGGGGTCGGCCGAATTGCTATTACAAGTGTTACCGGCCTCTGGAAGGCTGCCGCACGGTTACCCCGGAGAACTGACGCTCGCCCGTCTCTATCAGGAAGCTTTCGAATTTATAGATCAGGTCCAGGCCTTTAGTCGGGCTAAACCAAAAGAGCCCTATGAAATCAAAGGCGTTTATGGCCTGGAAAACCTGGTTTCCCTGGAAGGCCATCTGCGCAATCTTTACCCTGAAGGCCAGTTGTTTTACCGCTGTGCCGATTTAAAGGGCAGGGATCTGCTGGCAGCCTGGATTCACCACCTCCTCCTGAACACTGCTGATGAGGTGCCTTGCCCCAGAACGACCACGGTTATCAGCAAACAGGATCCCATAACCCTGCAGACCATGACCCCGGAAAATGCGCATGCGGAGTTGAACAACCTGGCCGCTCTTTTCATGTCGGGTCTGCGCAGCCCCCTATGCTTTTTTGCAGAGACATCGTACACCTTTGCCGCCGCGGTGGTTGCCTCCGTCAAACCGGTGCCTGAAGCGCTGGCCGCCGCCCGTTTAAAGTGGAACTCGAGCAACCAGCATACCGGCGAAGTCGAGAATATTTCTATCCTAAGAAGTTTTGGCAAGGATATGCCCTCCGGGCAGCAATTTCAGGATACGGCGCTGACCATTTTCAAGCCTGTCTTTGATGCAATGCTTGCGTGAACCAGGATGCAGACAAGTAAATTGATATGGCTTTTAGACCTCTAAACCTAATTCGCATGCCCCTTAAGGGCACCAGTCTGATCGAGGCCAGTGCCGGTACCGGCAAGACTTATACGATTGCCAACCTGTATTTACGGTTGATCCTGGAAGAAGAGTTGGCAGTCCAGAAGATCCTGGTGGTGACCTTTACCGAAGCGGCGACCAAGGAACTGCGCGACCGCATCCGCCGCAATCTGAATGCGGCCCTGCAGGAGCTAGAGCGGCCCGGAAGCGGTGGTGATGAGACCGCTGCCCGGATCGTATCGACAGCGGGCTCTCTTAAAAGCGTTCCTACTGCGGCCAATCGGTTACAGCGGGCCCTTGTGTGTTTTGATGAAGCCGCCATCTTTACAATCCACGGGTTTTGTAAGCGGGTCCTTGATGAAAACGCTTTTGAATCCGCCATCCTGTTCGACCTGGAACTGGTTACCGACCAGCGCCGCCTGGTACAGGAAATCACCGACGACTTCTGGCGCCGCCATTTTGCGGGGGCATCCTATTTTATCAATGCGCTGGCATCCAGACATGGATTAAGGTACAGCCGTTTTTCTACCCTGGCTCAGCAACTGGCAAACAATCCCACCCTTACCATCATCCCGGCAGAGGCGTCCGTGTCTCCTGAAGACGTGCTCCAGCGGCACACCGAACTGAAGCACGCCTGGCGGGCAGCCAAAGGGGAAGTGACCGCCATCTTGCAATCAGAAAACTCGGGCTTTAGCAAGTCCGGACACCCATTTTACAGGGGCCAGCTAGACGATTGGCTTATCAAGCTTGAAGGCGCCTGTTCAGACGCTCCTTCCCCGAACGATTTAACCAGCATTGCAATGTTTACAAGCGATCACCTGACCGGACGCCTCAAAAAGAATTTTCAATTGCCGCCGCACCGATTCTTTGATCTCTGTCAAGCCTACTGCGCGGCTGAAAAGGAATTTGCCGTCGGGATCCAGCAGGCCTACGCCGCCTATCTCAAAGCAGAACTCTCGCGCCGCAAACAGGCGGCCAACATTCAATTTTTCGATGACCTCCTGGCAAACGTCCATTGTGCCCTGCAGACCGAGGGAGACAGCCAACTGGCCAGGGCCATCAGGGCCAAGTTTGACGCAGCCCTGATTGATGAGTTCCAGGACACCGACCCCATCCAGTACGACATCTTCAGATCCCTCTTTGCCCGGGAGGATAAAAGTCTCTTTCTGATCGGGGACCCCAAACAGTCAATTTATGGATTTCGCGGAGCGGATATTTTCGCATATATCCGGGCGGCCGGCGACATTCCCGATGAGCGGAAATACACGTTGAATGAGAACTGGCGCTCCGAGTCGCAGTTTGTAGATGCTGCTAATTGCTTCTTTGGCCCTGTTGAAAATCCTTTTGTCCTGGGCAACACCATTGTTTATACACCCGTTCAGGCCGCCGCACAGAGCCTCGGCAACCGCTCCCCGTTGACGGTTGCCAATGATCCCCCCGGCAATCTGGTGCTTTGGTTTATCAACCGTGAAAACACACAGGCCACCGGCATCGCACCAAACAAAGACCAGGCCAGGCGAACAGCCGCGCAAGCGGTCGTGCACGAAATCTCCCGCCTGCTGACCAAGGCGGAGCGGGGCGAGGCAACCCTGGGCGAACGGCCCATCCTGCCCTCGGACTGCGCTGTCCTGGTCACCCGCAATGCAGACGCCCAACTGATAAAAGATCAGCTGGCCGAAGCCAACATCCCGGCGGTCACCACCCGGGCTGAAAACATCTTTAAAACCGGACAGGCCCGGGAGATCGAACAGATCCTCGCTGCCGTTGCCGCACCCAGCGATCAAATCAAATTACGAACCGCGCTGGCAACCGAAATGCTCGGCTGCCCGGCAGAAATCATCCTGGCTTCTGTGGAGGATGAGTCTCCCGGGAGCGAAATGGAAAGGCATTTGGATCAATTCGCCGTATACAACGAGCTTTGGCAAATGCACGGCTTCATCCGTATGTTCCGAAAAATGCTACAGTCCTACGATGTGGCCGGTAGACTCCTGCGCCATCCGCATGGAGAAAGAGAGCTGACCAATATTTTGCATTTAACGGAGCTGATCCATACGGCCGCCTTTGAAAACAACCTGGGACCCAACGGGGTGCTCTCCTGGATACAGGCCCAGCGCAATGCAGACGATGAAAATGAAGAACTGGAACTGCGGCTCGAGCGTGATGATGCAGCTGTCCAGATCCTGACCGTATTCCGCAGCAAGGGCCTGCAATACCCGATTGTGTTTTGCCCCTTCATGTGGCAAGCCGAGGCTGCGTCCCGTGGCGCTGACATTGTCTTTCACGCGGATAACAATCTGTACCTCGATGTCGGCACGGAGCAGCGCTTACACGACCACCAAGCCCGTGCGAGGCAGGAGAACTTGGCCGAACTTGTGCGTCTGCTTTATGTGGCTCTCACCCGGGCCCAGAACCGCTGCTATCTCACTTTTGGCCGGATCGGTACGGCTACCGCGCTGGATTACGTCCTCACCGGTGGGGCCAATCCAACCACAGACATCTATGCACGCTTGAAATCGATCCTTAAAGATCTGGATGAGAAAACCTTGCATGCCAATGTAAGCCGTTCCAGCGCGAATTGCTCCGACCACATCCGGGTGACCGAACCCGGCCTGGCCGCCCCGCAGCATTACAAGCCGTCGGCCGCAGATCAACGCCCTGCATTGACCTGCCGCATCTTCAAACGGGGCGGATCTTGGGCGAACGATTGGATGATCGCGAGCTTTTCCAGATTGGTTGCCGAAAAATTTGGCCGCCGGACACCCAATCCTGCTCACCAGTTGAAGGCGGATGAATTTACCACCGCACCGACAGATCAACAACTGGCTCCGGTTGATACTTTTTTCGCCTTTCCGGGAGGCACCCTGACCGGTTCCTGTATTCATACCATTTTCGAGACGATCAATTTTTCATCGCCGGAAAGCGACAGCAACCGCCTGATTGTCGATCGCCTGCTAAAGAAGTTTGGCCTGGCGGACGCCGGCCGGTCCCGGGGCGATATGGTCCAGCGCATGCTTATCAGCGTCCTGCGAGCCCCCTTGTTAAGAGACGCCCCGGATTTCACCTTGGAGCAAATACCAACGGAACAGAGGATTCCCGAAATGGAATTCTTTTATCCGGTCAAGCGCTTCACGCCGTCCAGCCTTCAGGCCGTTCTATCTGAATTTGCGGGCACACCAACCGCTGATCTACCAGACTTGCGGGAAAAAATAGGGCAACTGGATTTCAAGCCGGTCAGGGGGTTTATGCGTGGATTTATCGATCTGGTTTTCAAGTTTGAAGAGAAATATTACCTGCTTGATTGGAAAACGAACCATCTCGGCAATACATTTGCGGACTATGACGTCTCCCACCTGGCGAGAAACATGGGAGCCGCATACTACAACCTGCAATATTACATCTATACGGTAGCCCTGCACAAATATCTCGCCAGCAGGGTAGCCGATTATACCTACGACACCCATTTCGGAGGTGTCTTCTATCTATTTATCCGGGGTATCCACCCTGATTATCCAGGCAGCGGTATATTTTTCGACCGCCCGCCGTCGGATCTGGTGGAGGCCCTGGTCAACCTGTTCGGCCTGTAAACTATGGAAGCTGACGATATTCGCCGTTTGCACACCCTGAACCTGCTGCAGGATATCGACCTGTATTTTGCCGGTCTGATGATGACCCTGGCCGGTGATACGGCCTGTCCTGAACTGGCGCTGGCGGCTGGGCTGGTAAGCAATACCACCGCAGGTGAAAAGCATATCTGCCTCGACCTTGAAGCCAGCGCGTCACGGCCGCTGGCAGCCCTTTTTGGAGAAGTTCCCGAGAATGCGGCTGCCCTGCTTCAGGGTGTCCAGACACCGGCAGCGGGAGCCTGGTCCGCCAGACTACAGGCCTGCCGGGTCGTGGGAGCCCCCGGTGAGTATCGCCCCCTGGTGCTGGATGGCCAAAACCGCCTGTATCTTTACCGTTACTGGGCTTACGAACAACAACTGGCCGCCGAAATCAGGACCCGGATTAACGCCGACCGGCCGGCCGTCGATCCCGATGTCCTGCGGGTCGGCCTTGCACGCTATTTCCCCCCGTCCAAGGAGCATCCGGACTGGCAAAAAATTGCGGCCTTTGCCGCCGTAACCAGCGACTTCACCATCATCTCCGGAGGACCTGGAACCGGCAAAACCCACACGGTCACAAACATTCTGGCCTTGCTGCTTGAACTGGATGCAGACCTGCAAGTCGCGGTCTGTGCCCCAACCGGCAAAGCCGCCGCCCGCATCCAGGAATCGATCAAGAGCACCAAGCAAACACTGGACTGTTCGTCAGCGTTGCTACCGAAAATACCGGAAGAGGCCACGACCATCCATCGCCTGCTGGGGGTCCGCCGGGACTCATCCAATTTCTATCACGATCAGCATAACCAACTTCCCATAGATGTTCTTATTGTAGACGAGGCCTCAATGGTATCCCTGGCCCTGATGACAAAGCTGCTGCGGGCCACAGCAGCAGAAAGCCGGGTCATCCTGTTGGGGGACCGGAACCAGCTCGCCTCGGTAGAAGCCGGGGCAGTCCTGGGGGATCTATGTGCCGCTGCCGATACGGAGAACTTTTCAAAGGCGTTTTGCGCGCAGTACGCCACCGTGGGGACCGATGACCTGGTCCCGGGGTGTGCCGCCGACCAGGCCGTTCTGTCCGACTGTGCCGTGGAATTGAAATTCAGCTATCGCTTTGATGCCGCTGCGGCCATCGGTGCCGTCAGCCGCGCAGTGAACAGCGGAGATGCCGGGGCGGCCCTGGCAATTACGGATCAGGACACCAGTGGAACCATTTCCCGCAAGGCACTGCCGGACCCGGATGAGCTGGAGGCTCGCCTTACGGCCCTTGTCGACACCGGTTATGCCGGCCCAAGTACGGCTGAGGATTTACAGGCCGCCTTCCGGGTTCTGGACACCTTCCGTATTCTCTGCTCGCACCGGCGGGGCCCGTATGGTGTCGCCGGCATCAACCGCCTGATGGAAGGCGTCCTGCGAAAAAAGGGCTTGATCAATGCCACCGGCCCCTATTACCGCGGCCGGCCGATTATGCTCCAGCACAATGACCACACCCTCGGTTTGTACAACGGTGATGTCGGCGTTGTTTGGCCGGACGACAACGGCGAAAACCGGGCCTGGTTTCCAGATCGGGCCGGTGGATTGCGCGCCCTATCATTGAACCGGCTCCCGGCCCATGAAACCGTCTATGCCATGACCATTCATAAATCCCAGGGGTCGGAATTCGACCGGATTCTGATGATTCTGCCAAATGTGGCCTCGCCAATTTATACGCGGGAACTGGTCTATACCGCTCTCACGCGTGCGCGCCAGTCGATCGACATCTGGGCCGCGGCGGATATTTTTGAAACAGCGATACAGACCCGGGTTGAACGCCGCTCCGGTCTGCGGGAGGCCCTCCTAAGCCCCTGACACCGAAATCGAACGGAAGGATGATGAAAACGAAAGACAAACAAGCTAACGATCCGAGGCACGCAACCCTGCAGGGAGTCGTCACCGCCCGCAAATGCAACTGCTGTGGTCATCACGAAATGGGGATTACGTGCGATTCGGGTGGATACCTGGCCCTTAAGCCGGGGATGCGGGTGCTGGTAATTGAAGGGGAAGCCGAGGAGCCTTGACCCGGACCCGCCGGCTATTTGGGGAGTCTATTCCAAACAAGTGGTTACTTGGCCGTTTGACCGCGTACCGGCAGAATGATGGCCAATTCACGCTTGGGCTATTGGCCGAACCGACCGGAATAAAGGATCACGGTGAAACTGTTACGGGGGCCGGCTCAACCCCTGGCGCGGTTTTCACCGTACGCATGGAAGGTGCTCGACCAATAGGACATGTGCGTAATAATATTTTCAAACGGTGGATCAGTCCCCAACCCCGGCCACAAACGGATGAAATCTTGACAAAAGGATTGAGCCGCGATTAAGTTGCCCTTAAACTTACGACCATCCGGTGCTTGCTGATAATCGGGGATGGGGACCCCGGTCGGACGGCTGCCTGCAGGTTGCTCTTTTCACAAGCCTGTAATTGCTACGGAGAAAACCGATGACCGCCAAGTACAAAGTCTTGATCATGCGCTGCGATGACTATGATGCCACCAAAATTGAAGGCATCATCAAAGAGGGTATGCAGGAATTGGGCGTTAGGCCCTCCGGCAAGGTCTTGTTGAAACCGAACACCGTTATCGCGCACCCCGCAATCTTTCCCCATGCCTTCACCCGTAAGGAGGTCCTGGACGGCGTTCTGGGCGCCACCCGCGCCATGGCCGGGGACATGACCGAACTGGCCGTGGGCGAACGCTCGGGCATTACCATCCCCACCCGGTATTGTTTCAAGCAGGCCGGCTATCCCAAAATCATTCGCAAACACCACGCCCGGACCCATTACTTTGATGAAACCCGCCAGGTGCCGGTCAGCCTCCGCAAGGACCAGTCTCTGCGAGATAACATATTCGTACCCAAACCGGTTGCAGAGGCGGATTTTCTTATCAATCTGCCGAAATTCAAGGCCCATCCATGGTGTCGGCTCACCCTGAGCCTGAAAAATTTCATCGGCATTCAGGACGACCGGCATCGCCTGGTAGACCATAACCTGTTTTTAGAACATAAAATCGCCGACCTGCAGGAGGTCATCCAGCCCAAATTTATCGCTGTGGACGCCATCACGGCCGGCCAGAAAATGATGCTGACCCCAACCCCCTTTCACATGGGCGCCATAGTGATGGGGACCAACTCCTGTGCCGTGGATACAGTGGGTTGCCACATGGTAAATATCCAGCCTGCCGACGTGATCCATCTACGCATGACTGCCGAGCGCGGATTCGGGCCGCTGGACCTGGAGGAGATCGAAGTAACCGGCGACTTCCCCCTGGATGAAATGCAGGCCCGCACTCGGGATTTTCAATTCTGCATGGAAACAATTGATGACTATTTTCGGGATACCGGCAACCTGCGCTGCACGGTCGGTACCTTTCCCGAACGGCACTCGTCGGACTACTGCTGGGGGGGCTGCCCCGGTGCATTGCAGGAGGCCATGCACATATACAAGGCCTACTATCCCAATGTTCACCAAGACATTCAAAAGGTCCGCTATGTGGTGGGCCAGGTGACCCAGCCACTGGAACTGGATGACGATGAAAAGGTCATCTTTGCCGGTGACTGCACCAGCTATAAGGGCCCGCTCGGCGATCAGAAGGTCACGATCGACAGCAGCTACCGAACAACCAGTGAGGTGGATGAAAAAAAGACCAAATCAAACGACATGGTATTGAAGACCGTAAAAACGCTCCTGGCTGCCTTCTTTCGCAAAAACCGTCGGTACGTCCATGCCAGAGGCTGCCCGGTCTCGGTGGGTGACCATGTCCATTACCTCTCTGTCATGGGAAAAATCAAGAACATCAATTTTGACCCCCGCCTGGTATTTTCGGTCAACCTGTCCTACTGGACCATGCGGATTAAGCGGTTTGTCAACCACTGCCTTACTTGAGGAAGCTTCCCGGCGTTGAATCAAACCATATTTCATGTTAGATTTATTATTTGCGACACCCTTCTGAAAGACTTCTGCTGCAACGCGGGAACGCAAATCTGGCGTGCAGGCGGGCCTGAATCATTGAGAACAGCACATGGAATTTTCTGCACAACAAGTTGCCGACGTCACCCTGATACGCATTACCGGCCGGATTGATCACAAAACCGTAAAGGATTTTGAAACCGCGCTGATACCCTTCCTGGAGTCGGACAATCCGGCTTCCCAGACAACCATCATTTTTAATTTAGAAGCATTGGATTTTATCACCAGCGCCGGTTTGCGGATGCTGATGATAGCGGCCAAAACCTGCGGACAGCAAGGCCGCGACATCGCGGTAGCGAATCTGCAGCCAATCGTGGCAGAGATATTCACCATCAGCCGTTTTGATCTGGTTTTCAAGGTGTTTCCATCCGTGGGGGAAGCCTTGCAGCAGCTCTCGCCGGCTGCCCTTGCCGACTATGACGAACCATGAGTAGAAAAGATGCGGACACGATTCTGGGAAACCCGGGGTTTTGTTCCAGTAACACCCGGCCGACAATATCCGGGTAAAAATAAAACGGGCGCTCCGCACGGCCGAAGGCCGCGCCCTGAAGATTCCCGCAGCCTATGCGGAAAGCGTAATCGATATCTGAGAGGCTGATTAACGGGGCGCCTGGTTGCCAGCCACGGAAAAGGACATGTCGGAGGAAAAAGAAACCACAACCACAGCTACCACCAGGCTCCCGGGCGGATGGCGGTCCCGGATGGCCCGCGCCTTGTACGGCGGTCACGGACGGCCGGTGGCCGTGGTTCTGCTTGTGGGTATCATGGGACTGCAAGCGATCTTTGGCGGTGAAATGTCGCAACCGCTGGGCAACGTGGTATTCGATACATATCAACGCCTGTTTCCTCGCCGGGTAGTCCGGTTTCCGGTGATCATCGTGGACATCGACGATACCAGTATCAGGGCCCTCGGCCGCTGGCCCTGGCCGCGAACACGCCTGGCCAGGCTAACCGACGCAACCCACCGCCTGGGCGCCCTGGCCATCGGGTACGACATTATAATGCCCGAACCCGATCAACTATCCCCGGAAGTCGTCCTGGCCCACCGCCAGGGAGTCAGCACGGCCATACAGCAGGAACTGGCCCAACTGCCTTCCAATGACGCCATTCTCATGCAGACTCTCCGGCGTACCCCTTCGGTTGTGGCCCGTGCAGCGCTGATTGACAGCGAATCCACCCCGGTCGACAAACCGGTCCAAACCGCAGTAAACATCGTCGGTACATCCCCGCTGGGCCACGTGACGAGCTATGCAGATCACCTGCCGAATATCGCCGGGCTGGAACAGGCGGCTTTCGGCTGCGGTTACTTAAACGATACCCGTGATCGGGATGGCGTCCTGCGGTCCATGCCGCTGCTTATCAACGTCAATGGCCAGCTGGCCCCAACCCTGGCATTGGAGCTGCTGCGCACCGCATTAGGCGCTAACTGGTACAGCGTGCATGCCGATCCCGGCGGGGTTAACTTCATTCAACTTGGAAAATCCCGGGTTCCCGTAGACCGGGATGGACGCATCCGGATCCACTTTTCACCGGCCTATACGGATCGCCGCGTTTCGGCTCTGGCGGTTCTGAACGGCACCTTGCCCACCAATGCATTTGCCAATCAAGTAGCTATCATCGGGGTAACCGGGGTCGGTACCGTAGACGTGGTGGCCACGCCGGTGGCGGCGCGCATGGAAGGTGTTGAGATTCAGGCCCAGGTGGTAGAAAATATTCTTTCCGATGCGCGCCTGATAAGACCGGAGGTTGCATCGGCAGTGGAGTTCGCACTTTTTCTCCTGATGGCCGGCTTTTTCATACTTCTCCTGCCCAGGGTCCATCCGGGTTACGGGATACTTGCCTATCTGCTTGCGTCAACCTTGCTGACCGGGAGCAGCTTGCTGGTTTTCCTGGTGAATCGACAGCTGTTTGATCCGAGCTTTCCCATCACCGGCAGCGCTCTGGTAGTGGTGATGCTGATGACCGCCGGCTTTGCAGCCTCCAAACGCCGGCGGCGCGAACTGAACGCCGCCCTGGAAGCTGAAAGACTGGAACGGGTCAGGATCTCCGGCGAACTGCAGGCCGCACGCGAAATCCAGATGGGAATGCTGCCCGACCCGTCCGCTGTAGCCGGACTGCCCCCGCACATCGACCTGTATGCCATGCTCGAACCGGCTACGGAAGTCGGTGGCGATCTATACGATGCCTTTATGATAGATGAGCGGCATTTCTTTTTCGTAGTCGGGGATGTGGCGGGCAAAGGGGTTGCCGCCAGCCTATTCATGGCCCTGAGTAAAACCCTGTGTAAAAGTACCGCCCTGCGGACCGGGGTCTCCCTTGAAGATTTTATGAGTGCTGCCAATGGGGAAATCTCGCGTGATAATCCGGGCATGCTGTTCGTGACTGCTCTTGCCGGTATCATCGATGTCATGACCGGAGAAACCCAGCTGTGCCGGGCCGGGCATGATGCCCCGATACTGGTCCAATCGGAGGTGCCCCCGCAATTCATCGAAATCGAGGCCGGACCGCCTTTGTGTGTTCTCGAGGACTTTAGGTACCCCGCCCTGAGGGTGACGCTCTTGCCGGACGATATTCTGCTACTCATCTCAGACGGTGTCACGGAAGCCCAAGACCCGGATGAGGCGCTTTACGGCCGCAATAGAATCCTGGCGTATCTGCAGAAACGGAATCTATCCGGACGCACGGCGGAAGAATTGTGCCGTGGTTTGTATGCGGAGGTAGAGCAGTTCTCGGGGGACGCTGTTCAATCGGATGATATTACCATCATGGCAATTCGGTTTAACAACCCGGATCAGGTAGGTCGTTAGCGCTTACCGCACAATCACTTCCACGCGACGATTTTTGGGTTCGCGGAAATTATTGGGCGTCGGCACCAACAGTTCACGCTCTCCCCTGCCCACAGCGCGGATAAAGTCGGCTTGCAGGCCCTGCCCGATAAGCATATTCTTGATGCGTTGCGCCCGCTCGCTAGATAGACGGTCATTGTCCTTCTCACGCCCGACGGTGTCGGTATGTCCCGTTACCTGCACCTCGACGGCTTGCCGGCGGGCTACTTCTGCAAACAGGTCTGCCAAGGTCCCCTGCGATGCGGGCAAGACAACCGTGCTGCCTTCCTCGAAATAGAGCGTAAATGAAATTGGGGTCGGCGGCTGGGCAGCGAGGGCGGCTGAAAATGTCGCTTCCACGGCAGCCTTGGTAATTTCTTTTTGGGAGATCCGTCCTCCGGAGCCCACACTGGCGGACGTCAACGGTTGGTCGATAACGGTCTGCCGGTCACCCTCGCCGATGGCCACCGCACTGTTGGGGTTGCCCTCCTCGGGCAGCAGCACGACCAGGGTTTTTTTGCTGCTGCAGGCATTGAGGTTTATCAATGCCAAGCAAACAAGAAACAGACCACCGAATTTCATCCATTTTAAAGCCATTTATCCTCCTGGAAGTCTACGCTTGGGTGGTCAAGCCGAGCGATGGGACCGAAAACTGCATAGAAGCTATCTCAAGAAACGGATTTTGGCTCAAAATTCAGTCTTCGCGCGGCAAGCTACGCCGGACAAGCACGGCGGACGCAACATTCAAACCGGAGGTGCCAGCGAAGCCAACACCTATCGCGGCGAATACTCGCGTATTTCGAGGATTTAAATTTCGCTTCCAATGCCGAGATTGGACCAATCAAGCTTCGCCAAAGGGTGCGCCCGACTTGAAGATTTTTTTGAGATAACTTCTAATCAGAAACCTGTACCGCCACCCGGGTACCCCGAAACCCGAGAATTGTCGTCGGCGTCTTGATTTTCATGGCCGCATTGGAGCGCTTGGCGATCTGCCCTGAAATAACGGTCAAGGTGCCCCGGTCCAGGCCGGTGGTGAATTCACCCTCATGGGTCGTGGGGTTGAATCGAAACCGACTGAGTTCCAAACGGGTACCCGGACCGGCGGAAAACCGGGAGCTATCGATAAAGGTAATCCCCACGCTGCCCTGGGTACCGGTTTCAATCACATCCGCCTGGAGTAAAATGTCGCCCAGTTTGGCCGGCAGGCGATTGTTGTCACGCAGGATATAAACCTCGCCGGTGAGGGTTTTAATCTGCCCTATCTCGGCTAGGGCCGTATTTGCGGCGGCCAATACGGCTGCACAGGATAGGATGACGAATAACAATTTGGGACGCATGCTTCCTCCTTTGTCGCAGTGGAACCCATCTCAAAAATGTCTTCAAGTCGGGCGCACCCTTTGGCGAAGCTTGATTGGCCCAAACTCGGTGTTGGGCGCTCATATCAAGTCCTCAAAATACTTTAGTCTTCCTGCGGGTTGATATTCGCAGCCGCCTTGCTTGTCCGGCGTAGCTTGCCGCGCGAAGATTGAATTTTCAGCCAAAATCCGTTTTTTGAGATCGGTTCTGGTCAAGTTCGTATAACCATTATATCTACCATATATCCAGAAACTTTAAAATCAATTCAGACAGAATGGCAATGCCAGCGCAGTCAGCTTAACCCCGAATCGGCAGATTAGGGTCTAAATAACTGTTATTGTATATAAATTTTTAGAAACTCTACAGGCTGCCGCCAGCCCGGGGCTAAGTGCGGCCACTTGGTCGCGAAAGGTTCCGTTGACAGACAGGCGGATATAAATTGAGTTGAACAAATGCCGTAAAATGTATAAATAGGGTTCCCGGGACGGGTTCATCGGGCAAATGGGAGTGAAGATGGATAAACCCACCTCCAGGGTTAAAAAACTGGTCATTACGATCCTGCTAGTGTGCCTACCGGGTTGCACAACCCTAGCACCTCTGGTCGTATCCGGAGTCGGCTCCGGGGCGACCTACTCCTTCTTCAGCACAGCGTATAAAACGGAAACGTACCCGCTCAAGAATGTTTACCGGGCCTGCCTCCAGGCCCTGAGGACCATGGCCATAAAAACGCATACCGTCGAGCAGAAAGGTGAGAAATTTATCGTTAAGGGCTTGGCTGGAAAACGAAAGGTCGTCTTGGAACTGGAAACTGTTACCCCGGCGACAACCAACGTCACCATTAACGTATCCAAAAACCTCATCTTCCGGGACAAGGCCACGGCAGATGAGATTGTTCATCAGATGACCCTGGCCCTGAAACGGGTTAAATCACGTGATTTAAAGCGCAAAGCCACACTGGCCGTCTCCGGAGCCCCGCCGCACGCGACCATCCGGATTTTGAATATTAAACCACGGTTTTACCAGGGAATGGTGTTAAGCCCGGGTGCTTATGACTTAGAGGTGAGCGCTAAACGTTATAACCAACGCAGGGTCTTGACGACCTTACGGCCCGGGCAGGACAAAATCGTTACGATTTTGCTGCAAAAGGCTGAAAAAAAATAGGAACTATTTCACCGGGTGAGTGCCGATGCCGACGGCCTGGACCCGGTAAACGGTTTTTCCGGTCCAACCTTTCAATATGGGACTTGAAATTCGTTCTGTTAGGGGGTATGAAAGAACCCTCTGAGGCGATTGTGACCAACCTGACCGCTATACAGCAATCTTAAAATCCGTAGACGCATAGGCCCGTTGGTACAGCTGCTTTTTCTTCTGATGCGCCGAAATCAGGGGGCCTTTTGGATGTCGCATATATGGACAGAAAAAAAATACTTGTCATTGACGATCAACGCAGCCAGCTACGTTTGATCAAGCGGTTGTTGACCAGAATGGGCCACACGGCGGTAACGGTAGACAGTGCCGAAGAAGCCGGCCTTATCCTGCGGTGGGAACAGGATTTTGCCATGATCATTACCGATTTGAAAATGCCCTGGCTGGACGGGCTGCAGTTCTGCAAAGACGCCAAGCGTGCCCACCCCCATCTCAAGATCTACGCCATTTCCGGTTTTCTGGGCGGCTATGACCCCGACGAGCTCCAAGCGGCCGGATTCGATGGCGTTTACGAGAAGCCCATCAAGGAGGCCTTGCTGCTCGAAATTCTCGCAGCTTATCAGGCCACGGTGCGGGATAAACCCACTGCCGGATCCCCGAAACCTTGACCATACCTGACCCCTGACGCGACCGTTTTCTCCCCCACCGTACCCAACCTGTAAAGGCTCCCATTGCTACCGAAGCCTATTTTGCAAGCTTTTCGGGCAGGATTTCATTTTGGCAGGCCGTTACCCTGGGTTCAAAGTAAGACGGCACCCCTTACAGGATATGGCTAGAGGGCATGCTGTTTATTGTTTTCCCAACAGGTAGCCAAGTCTATCAGCTACCCCTTAGCGTAAAGAAACGAAATTGAAATTAACGTCCTTGGAAAGACAATTTAACTTGTGAAATAACGACTGTTGTCCTAAGCTATATCTATCCAGCATGCGCTCCGGACAATTGGATTTATCTGCGCAGCCGGTTAATATACATTACGCGCTCATAATCTTCCTTCCGTGCAGCTATGATTCAGCTCCTGGCCTGCAAAACAAGGCTCACATTTCCTTCCCCAAAGACCCTGCCCCCCCATACAGTAGGCTGAAATCGCTTCAGCATGTTCTCTGCTATCGCCTCTTTTGCTAGCATGGGAGGTCCTCTATTCGCGCTCTGATACGCTAGTTTATCAATCCTTTCCAAAACGGCAGCATGCAATTACCGAACAGGTTTACCAATTTCGCACGTATCATCAGTCCAAAAGGAGGTGCAACATGAAAGCAGGTATCTATTTTACGGGAACCGGTCCAATTTTAATTCTTACCTCTTTCGGCGCTCTGGATGCGCCGGAGATGATCAAGAAGCTCGGTTTAAAGGGCATTAAAAAATTTATCGCTTTTGAAGTCGGTGAGGCCCTCGTTAGAGAGAAATATGGTCAGCAGTTCAATATCATTATGGGCGATCTTCAGCAGGAAGACGATCTCAGAGTTTTGGACTATGATGGGCACCACGTCTTCTATAATTTTTCCTTCGGTGAGATGAGTGATCCCATATACCACGAGGGCTGAAGTCAGGTGGAAAGCCTGTAAAGGTCTGCAGGCTTTCCGGTATCCTGCTCTGATTCATCTCAAATCCGGCCGTATTATCGAGCGGAAATTACATCTTTTGGCTGAATTTGCAAATGCGGTTCTCTAAAAAACTCCAGTAGTGCCGATCTGTGACCGTATCTGTCACAGACGGCGGTTATAATGGCCTCATAACCTTAAAAAGGAGGCCGCTATGACAACATTTACGATCACAG
>Ga0136654_1000008_pt1 | contig 81675 bp, 51 predicted proteins | sample InaspJWI70metaG_FD_94865 | JGI IMG/M metagenome (GOLD analysis project Ga0136654, IMG submission 94865) | Marine gutless worms symbiont microbial communities from Oahu, Hawaii - Inanidrilus sp. 1 OAHU.JWI-70 metaG (version 2) | ecosystem: Host-associated > Annelida > Digestive system >... | reverse complement strand
GGCTGCGGCCGCAGCCAATGCAGCGGTTTTTATGATTTATGCCCAGATCAACGCCGTCCTGAACAGCATCGGGTGCCTTGAAGTCCGGGGCCGTGACAGTGCCGGTCTGTCGGTAATCCTCTTGTTCGACAGGACCGGCTTCGAGAGGGTCTGGACACAGTTGGAAGCCGCCGGCCTCCAGGCGGAGTTCGATCGGCGCTGCAGCCAGGATCCGCTAATCAACCAGGGCATTCGCAAATCGGAAACCGGCAGCCAGCCAAACGCCCAGGTGGCTGTTAGCCTGACCTATAAAATCGCGGCTGAAATCGGCAGCCTGGGTGACAACCTGCGGTTTCTGCGCAGCCAAATCCAGACCGATGCCGTATTGCAGCAACTGGTCCAGTCGCCCCTAAAAGACGCCGCCGTGCTGTCCCATACCCGCTGGGCCTCGGTAGGTGCCATCACCGAGGCCAATTGCCACCCGGTGGACAATCAGTTCGTGGGCGATACCGCCCGCCTCAAAGGCATCATGCATGTCTGCCTGAACGGTGACATCGACAATTTCCAAAAACTGAAAGAACAATTGGCTGCTGATGACATTCAAATCCAGAAGGAGATCACCTCCGACACCAAGGTAATCCCGCTGCAGATACAGCAGTACCTGAGGAAAGGCCACGATATAGATGCGGCGTTTCGCCTGGCTGTGAACGACTTTGAGGGTTCCCATGCCATCAGCATGCTCACCGATCTGGCGCCGGGAAAGTTGTTTTGCGCCCAACGGGGTAGCGGACAGGCCATCTTTGTCGGGCTGGCTCCCGATCACTATATAGCCTCTTCCGAAGTCTATGGGTTTATCGAGGCGACCCAACAATACCTGAAACTCGACGGCGAATCCCAGGTAAAGGGTAAAACGGGGATGACCCAGGGACAGCTTTTCATCCTGGACCAGCAGGGGGCCGGAAGCCTGGCCGGCATCCAAGCCATGTATTACGACGGAACTCCGGTCCCGTTGTCGGACGCGAGTATCCAGCGCACGGAGATAACGTCCCGGGATATCAATCGCCAGGCGTATGCCCACTACTTTCTTAAAGAGATCTCCGAAGCGCCGGACAGTGTCTGGAAAACTTTGGACAACCGCTGGAAAATCAAGGAAAACGATCATCCGGAATACACGGTGGCCCTGGACAACAGCACCTTTCCGACTGACCTTTCCCGGGCCCTGCGCGCGGGGGACATCCAGCGGGTTTTCCTGGTTGGACAGGGAACCGCCGGAATTGCAGCCAAAGCCTGCGCCGATATTATCCGCACCCATCTGGCCGATCCCCGCCTGCAGATTCAGGCGATGAAAGCCTCCGAATTGAGCGGATTCCGCCTGGCCGACCATCACGACCACAACAGTATGGCCGACACCCTGGTAATTGCCATCAGCCAATCCGGCACGACGACCGATACGAACAAAACGGTGGACATGGTGCGTGAACGGGGGGCCCGTCTGCTGGCAATTGTCAACCGGCGCGATTCAGATCTGACCTTCAAGGTGGACGGGGTCATGTACACCAGCAGCGGTCGCGATATTGAAATGTCGGTGGCCTCCACCAAAGCCTTTTATGCCCAGATCATGGCCGGAACCCTGCTGGGCCTGCATATGGCTGCCGTCACCGGCCGCCGCAGCCCGGCTTATATTTCCGCGGAAGTCCAGGAGCTGCTGCAGATACCGGAACACATGCGTACGGTCCTGGCCATGGCCGACAAGATCAAGGCGTCCGCCACCCGCCTGGCGGCCAAAAACACATACTGGGCCGCAGTCGGCAGCGGGCCGAACAAGGCCTCGGCCGATGAGATCCGCATCAAACTCAGTGAACTCTGCTACAAAACGATATCCTCGGATTACGTGGAAGATAAAAAACATATCGATCTTTCCTCCGAGCCTTTGATTCTGGTCTGTGCCGCGGGAACCCGTGAATCCGTACTCGGCGACATCATCAAAGACACGGCTATCTTCCAGGCTCACAAGGCCACCCCGGTTGTTATTGCCAATGAAGGCGAAACCCGTTTCGATCCTTACGCCGCGGATGTCTTCCCGGTACCGGCAGTGAGCGAACACCTGGCCCCAATTGTCAACACCCTGGTGGGGCATATCTGGGGCTATTATGCCGCTTTGGCGATTAACGAGGGCTCGAAGTTCCTGTTTCGTTTCCAGGAAGAGCTCCAACAGGTGGTAGACACGGAAGCTCAAAAGGGCTTGGATGTCTACGAGCTGGTCCTGGAGAAGCGCTTTCGTGAAAAAATCGGCGCGTTCTATAAGGCTTTTCGCCGGCGCAAGAACGGCAACGGGTTCCCCGTGGCCCTGGGCCTGGCCACCTCGGCAGACCTCACCTTGCTGCTTAAATATTTATCCGGGCGGCTGCCGGTATCAGACTTTGAACTGGACTTTGGAATCAAGGGCACGGCCCGCAACATGCTCAATACCTTGTTCGCCAGCCTGGGCAAGGCCATCAACGACATGTCGCGCCCGGTAGACGCCATCAAACATCAGGCCAAGACCGTCACGGTGGGCACCAGCCGTATCGAAGAACGGCTGGAAGGCTTGCTCTTCGATACCCTTTCCGACTACGGCTTTATCCCCGCCCAGCTGATTAACCGCAATGTACTGGTGCTAAAAAACGTCCAACCCATCCTGGCCGAGATCAGGGGCGCCATTCACTATCGGATCGGCGGTCTCAACTTGCTGGGCGAGCCGGTGGAAGATACCACCATAGAAGTGCTGAGCAAGAGCGGTACCCTGCGACCGCTGCCCTCGCGCGTGGAAACCGACAAGTTGCTCAAAGGCACCAAGCGTATCATCGTCCGGGAGGGCAATGTCTTTCTAGGCAAGGGGAAGAAGGACGACCGCAACATCATCGTCATCCCCATTATCTCGCTGGATCCCGCCACACCCAATATGATTGCGGACCTGCTTTTGCTCCACATCGGATTCCGGAAAGAGATCACGCTGGCTGCAAAGATCAAAGCCCTGGGCGGTAAATATGAACGCATTAAAAACATCGTTCAGGAAAACAGTGTTACCTGGGAGGACGAATTCCTCGACCGGATTCCAACCGATGACCTGTTCGGTATTTCCGCCGAAAAGATCGGTGACCAAATTACAAAAACCGGTTCGTAACCTTGCCCGCCGGGGTAAGGCAATATTGAACCGCGCGTGTATTTGCAAGGGCCGGCACTATCAAAAAGGTCTTAACACAACCGCATGACACCCCCGGACACACGAATTTTCATTTTCAACAACAACCCGCATTGTGAAGGGCGCGGGGCGGATGCCGCCCGCCTGGTGGCCTATTTCACGATGAACCGCTGCCGTATTTTGGATAAGCCGGATCAAGCCGATTTTATCATTATTTTCACTTGTGCTTTCAGCAATTCGCTGGAAGATTACTACCTGGACCTGATCGCCCGGTTTCGCCTCAATCGGTATAAGGGCGAAATCATCGTAACCGGCTGTCTACCGGCAATTGCCCCTGAAAAATTATCCCGGGTTTTTAACGGTCGGACAATTACTACCTGCGACTTGCCGGCCATTGACCAAATCTTCACCTGGTTCACCGTTCGGTACCAAGCTGTACCGGATGCCAATACCTGCCACTATTCTAACTTCGTCCTCCCGGACCCGATGTCGGTAAAGGTAGACCGGTTTCGGAAACTCACCCGGAAATCCATCCGGGAGTTTGAATGGTCCTCCCGTTTTCTAAAAAAGAGTGCCGATTATTTAAAAACCCGCCTTGTAAATCAATACGGGCGGTTTACCCAGGGATTGCCTCCCGCGGTGCCGGCCACCCAAAAACGACATGGGATCCGCATCAGCAGCGGTTGTCTGGGGAGCTGTTCTTATTGCGGTATCCGGAATGCAATCGGCCCGCTAAAAAGCAAACCCGTAGAGGCGTGCCTGGCTGAATACCGACGCCTGTTGGAAGCAGGTCACCGCGAATTTGTGATCGGATCGGAAGATACCGGTGCCTATGGCCAGGACATTCAATCGTCCCTGCCGAAACTGTTGGACGCCATGGGTCGGATAGACAGCGCATATGCGGTCCGCTGGCACCTGACTTCCCTGAAACCCGTCTGGCTGATTAAATTCCAGACGCAGATTCTAGCCCTGGCCCGCAGTGGAAAACTCAGCCATCTGGAGTGCCCGCTTCAATCGGGCAGCCCGCGGATTCTAAATCGCATGAACCGGCCGGTTGACCTGGCTGCGACGGAGAAAATCCTGACCGCCGTTCGTAAAGCCGCACCCGACATTGCCCTGATTACCCATGTCATCGTGGGCTTTCCTTCCGAAACAGAGCAGGATTTTTTAAACACCCTGGATCTGCTCAAGCGGCACTCATTTCAGTCGATTGTACTGAATCCCTATGACGACAAACCCCAGTCAGCCGCCGCGCGGATGGAAGACAAAGTGGCGGCCGACGTCATTGCCGCCCGCTACGAGATCGTCCGGGCCCATATGGTGGCCAACCATATAGCCCCCATACGTCCGGGCATTACCCGCGATTAGACCGCAGGTGGTGAAAATACGGCGCCGTTCTTTCAAAGGCAACCGGCCGGGCGCGTTGGTCGCCCGGCGTTTTGCCCCGGCCCCTTTACGCAAGGGCATTTTCGTGGTAGAACCTGTATCTATCCAGTTTAATTAACGAAAAATGTAAAATCAGTATCTGGATACCGAAAGCCCTACAATGCCCATCTTCGAATATAAAGTAATCGATGTAAAAGGCAAAACGCACGCCGGTGTCATCGACGCCGAAAATGCACCGGCGGCCCGCCAGAAACTCCGCGTTGCCCAAAAATTCCCCGTCTCCGTGGTAGAAGTCAAGGATGACGTGTCTACCGGTTCCGTGGGACGCCGATCAGCCGGAAACCTGTTTGCCCGGGTGAAGCCAGCGGAAATCGCCGCCACCACCCGCCAGCTGGCAACCTTGCTGGGCACAGGCTTTCAGTTGGTCGCCGCCCTGGACGTACTGATACCGCAAACAAAGACAGCGGCCCTTAAAAAAGCACTGGCCCGCATCAAAGACGCCCTGGGTGAAGGTCAAAGCTTCGCACGCGCCCTGGAACAATTTCCGGGTATCTTTTCACCGCTATACATAAATATGGTGCGCGCCGGTGAATCATCGGGAACCCTGGAAATCATCCTGGAACGCCTGGCGGACATAAGTGAAAATCAGGTGGCCCTGCATGAGCGCATCAAGACCACCCTGGCCTATCCTCTTTTCGTCTCCTTTTTCGGGCTGCTCGTCCTGGTTGTCCTGATGCTGTTCGTGGTGCCGAGTATTACCTCGATATTTGCGGACCTGGACCGGGCTTTGCCCTTGCCGACCCGCATGCTGCTCTTTACCAGCGCCCTGTTCACCAGGTATTGGTGGTTGATCGGTATGGGATTGGCCGGGCTGTTTTTCATTCTCCAGGCGGCCGGAAATACGAATCGGGGAAAACTCTACCGGGACCGGACCATGCTGCAACTACCCGTGATAGGGACCCTCATCCGGAAACTGGCCATCGCCCGTTTTTCCCGGACCCTGGGCTCGTTGCTCGAAAATGGGGTCGCCCTGTTGACTGCGTTGGGGACCGTCAAAAATATCACCGGCAATGTGATTATCGCGCAAGCCGTCCAGTCGGCGGCCGATGAGGTGGAAAAAGGAGCGGGGCTGGGCAAAGCCCTGTTGGCGTCACCCGTCTTCCCTGACCTCGCCATTCAGATGATCAGCGTGGGCGAGCAGAGCGGCAACCTCGAGACTATGCTTGGGAAAATCGCCGACATCTTCGAAAAGGAAGTCGAAGGGCAACTGCTCCGTGCCGTTTCCCTGCTGGAACCGGTAATGATCATTCTGATCGGAAGCCTGGTTGGTTTCATCGTGCTGTCAATTTGTCTGCCTATTTTCGAAATGAGTCAGCTCGTCAAATAAGTGGCCGCGGTTTCTACGCCAAGGAGTTACCATGAGCAAAAAACAACATGTTAAGCGCAGTCGCAATCAGGGCTTCACGCTGATTGAGATTCTGGTGGTCATTGTTATTCTCGGGGTCCTGGCCGGGCTCATCATCCCGCGCATCATGGACCGCCCCGAAGAGGCCAAACAGCTGAAGGCCAAGATCCAGATTGAAAGCCTGGAAACAGCGCTTAATCTCTACAAACTTGATAACGGCCTATACCCAAGCACGGAACAGGGACTGCAGGCCCTGGTGCAAAAGCCCGATACGGGCCAGGTAAAACAATGGCGCGCGGGCGGTTACCTTGAAAAAGGCCGGTTGCCGGTGGATCCGTGGGGCAACCCGTTTATTTATCTCAGTCCCGGCGTAAACGGGGACTACGATTTGTCTTCCTATGGTGCCGACGGCATTCAAGGCGGTGATGGGAAGAACAAAGACGTCAACAACTGGGAAATCCAGTAGTCAAACGCCAGCCATGTGCGACCTGTTATTGCTTAAAAACAACCGGGGTTTCACCCTCATCGAGATGGTCGTCGTTCTCGCACTGGTGGCCTTACTGCTGGCGGTCACGCTGCCACGTCTGGCAGTCAATCCATTTTCTGACACCAAACGCCAGACGACCTTATGGATCGCAAATAAAATCCAGCAACTCAAGGAGCAATCCCTGCGCGGGGCCCGGAGCCATACCCTGCATATCGATATAGACGCCGGGCATCTGTGGTCAACCCATGCTGGGATGCGGGCGGATGAGATCGACCATGCCCGCCAGGGTGGGTATACCCTGCCGGAGGGAGCCCGGATTGAATACGTAGAGTTCCCCCAAAGCGCTCCCCAGACAGCCGGTGAAGCCGAAATTATGTTTTTCGAAAAGGGTCACTCGCAAATGGCGCTGATTCAGGCCAGATTCGCAAACACCAGCCGGCGGGCATTCTTAATAGAACCATTCTTGCCACGAGTAAAAATTTATGAAGAGCCGCTCCAAATCAACCAATGACGGCTTTACGCTGATCGAAGTGCTGGTATCGCTTACCATCATGGCCATCGTTCTGGTAGCGGTCTTTAAGCTGCATGTTCAATCGATCTCGGTCCAAAGCACGGCCCGGTTTCATGCGACTGCAACGCAGCTCGCCCAGGCAACCCTGGCGGATGTTCAAGCCATGCCATTTGAAGCGCTACAGTCCGATTCAGGTGAGTATGGCGATAGGTTTGCCGGGTACCGCTGGCAGGTGACCCTTACCGACGTTGAAGCGGAGACCGTGGGGCCGGTCGGTGCCCGCTTAAAGCGGATCAGTATCGATATCTCGCACGGTGCGGACGACAACCGCCATAACCTGACCACCTATCATTTTTTTCAGTAGACAGGATAATCTTGAAAACCCCGCAAAAGCGCGAATACGGCTTCACCCTCCTGGAAATCCTGGTCACCTTGTTCATTTTCGGGGTTATCGCCAGCACGTTGTTTATCGCATACCGGGCCCTGTTCTTCGATACGGAGCACTTCAATCAAACCACGCGCCGGTTCGCCCAGGCCCAGGCGGGCATCCAACGCATGCTAACCGACCTGCATGCCATCCGGATAACGACGACACCGTTATATAATGCCCCGCAGGGAGATACCCCGCCCGACCCATTGCGCTTTGTTGGCCAGACCGAATTTTCCGGCGAGGAGGCGTTCAGTACCCTGCGGTTTGTGTCAGCGGCACATGTCCCCGTGGGCAAACACCGGGAAAGTGGCATCGCCACAATCAGATATTATGTGGCCAGATCCGCGGATGGCACCTTTAGTTTACGAAGATCCGACCAGCTGTACACGCAGGCCCAGGACGCCAGGGGCAGCACCGACCCAACGCTGTGTGAGGCCGTGTATTCTTTCCGTGTGACCTACTATGGTCAGGATGGGGAACCCTATGATCACTGGGATTCGGATTCGGTGGACTTTGCATTTGCGACCCCGGTCGCGGTGCAATTGGAATTAAAAATTGGAACCTCAGTGGATGCCGTGGTTTTCAAAACCCGGATAAACCTGCCGGTCCGCAGAGAGGCCCTTGCAAACCTATGAATCCAAACAGGTCCAAGCCATATCGGGGTGTGTTTGCGCAGCTGACGGCCAAGACAACCGTTCTGACCGAAGAACGGGGCACGGCTCTGCTGGTGACCCTGGCAATCATCACGGTTATCCTGGCGGTCAGCCTTGAAATAAACCGGCAGGCCCGCTCGGCCATTAGCGTCGCGGAAGCACACACCAACGCAACAAAACTGACCCACATGGCAAACGCCGGCGTTCAGGCAGCCATGGCGATGCTGGTAAAAGACCGCTACGATACCGATCATCTCCTGGAGCCCTGGGCGGATCAAGTTCAGATAGCGGCCCTCCTGGAAACACTTACTTTCGAAGCCGGTTCGGTGGCGGTATCGATATCCGATGAGCTAAGCCGCATCCAGGTCAACGCCCTGGTGCAACATCCGGAAAGACGCGACTTCAACGACCGCCAGGAAATCGTCTGGGACCAGTTCATCCGCGGCGCCGTCTCCCAAGGGGATACGTTTTCGGAGGTAGACCCCGCCGGGATTATCAACACCGCCAAAGATTGGCTCGACCGCGGCGATGATGATGCGGCCACGGGTTTAAGCGGGGCCGAGTCCGACTACTACCAGGGCCTCGATCCTCCGTATGCTTGCGCGAACGGGCCATTTAACCACATCGCTGAACTTGCCCTGCTGAAAGATTTTCCGGCGGGCCTGCTGCAGGGATCTCCCGACACACCCGGTCTGCAAGCCTATCTCACCGTATACGGCGCCGTTGACACGGGTGACGGCGCCTTCGATTTTCCCGGTCGCATCAATTTGAACACCGCGGCAACCCCGGTCATTGCCGCCCTGTTGCCGTGGGAAGACTTGGACAAGGCGCCGGCCATCGTCGACTTCCGCCAAGTCCTGATCGAGGCGGACAACCCGGAGGCCTTTGCTGATCCCCGGTGGTACCAGCAAGCGCCCGGCTGCAGCGATGTTGAAATCGACCCCGAGCTGTTGATGGTCGCCAGCGACCTCTTCCGGATAGAATCGACGGCTGTCCTGGATGGCGCCCGGATATCCATGGTTGTGGTGGTAAAAAGAGAAAAGCAAGCGAAAACAGGCAGGTGGGTATGCAAACCCTTGCAATGGGAATCAAAATGAAATAAGTTTATGTAGGTTGTAAAAGTTCATCTGCAAGCAAACCTGTGAAGTCAACCGAGTAGTGCAAAACCATGAGTCGCAGAATCCTGGGCCTTGATATCAGCACCACCACCGTTGCCGCTGCCGTTATTAATAGCGGCATAAAGGGCAGCTTCGTGGATAGCCACGTCCAGGTCAGGCTAGATGGCCCCCTGGACTTTGACCGCAACCTTGCCGATGCGCTTGAAATCCTGACAAATGAAATTGATATCTCCGGCACCATCGCCATTGTTTCCTTGCCGACCGGCTGTGTTTACTACCGCTACTTGAGCCTCCCGTTTCGGGATGACAGTAAACTTCGCCAAGTTCTGCCCTATGAGCTGGAACCGCTTTTGCCCCATCCCGTAGAGGACCTGGTGATTGACTATTTCCCGGTTGGGCCCGGTCGCGGCGAAAATAGTGACCTGATCGCCGCCGCGGTTCCAAAAACAACAGTTGCCGGTCTGCTCAAGGCCTTGCAGCCCTTTGGCATCGATCCGGTCTCCCTCTCGGTAGGCAGCTTCGCTGCGGCGATATGCCTGGCCGGCACCACTGGGCAGGACGCCGACTGGGTCTTGGCCGATATCGACGGCCGGGACCTCTCTTTGTTCTTTGCCCGGGGCGGCGCGCTTCGTTATTCGCGGACGACCCGTCCCCTGGAATTCAAACACAGTCCCAACGGCGGCCATGTCGCGGCTCAAATAAACCGCAGTCTGCTGGCCTATCAGGATACGCTCAACCCCGCTTTTGCACCGGAAGTTCTGTTCACCAATGACCCCGGCAGCCTTGAATCCGGCGCGGCCGCCTACCACCTCCCGGTCAAACACATGGACCTGGCCCGCAAGATTGACTTACCTTCATTGGCAGCATCCGGCCATCCAACTGCCGCCGCACCCAGTGATAACGCGTTGGCGTTGAGCTACCTGGAGTGGTCCGGACTCAAGGGGCTGGATTTTCGCAGGGGGCCGTTTGCAAAAAAGAAGCAGTGGCGCCAACACCGGCTGAGTATGCTTCGATCCGGCCTGCTGGCGTTGTTGGTGCTGATCATGGCGTTTGCCAGTGTCCTGACAGACAACTACACGCTGAGAAAAAGGATCGCTCGTCTCGATCAGGAAATCGAAAAGGTATTCAAATCCGCCCAGCCGGATGTGACCAGAATCGTGGATCCCTTGCAGCAACTGCGGGTTGCGCTTCAGGCTTCGCATAAGCGCCTGGCCCTGCCGGCGGACACCGGAACACGCTTGCGCGTGATCGACCTGCTGCAGGCGCTGAGTACGGCCATCCCGGCCCGGATGGATGTGGAACTGACCCGGGTCGTCATTGGTCGCGACAACCTCCTGATAAGCGGCCACACCGACACATTCAATGCCGTGGACGATATGAAGTCCGGTCTTGAGAAAGCACCGGTGTTTAAACGGGTGACCATCAGTTCCGCTAACCTGGAAAAATCCGGGAAGCGGATCCATTTCAAACTCAAGGTACATTTATGAACAGGTTCAGCAAGCGCGAAAAAATGATGCTCTACCTGGCGGCTGCGGTCATCGGTCTGTTTGTAATTGCGCGCCTCATCATATTTCCGGTGTTCGATAAACGGGACCAGCTTGAACGGCTTTTGGACGCAAAAGCCACAACCCTGGTGGACATCCAGGACCTCGCCGCGGAATTCGCCGCTCTCCAGGAACGCTCTGATGCGGCGCTGCAACGCGTCACCCAAAAAGAGGCCGGTTTTACGCTATTCTCTTTTTTAGACCGGATGGCCGGCGAGACGAATCTGAAAGACCGCATTGCCTACATGAAACCGTCCTCCCAGACCCGGAAGGACAGCCCATACAAAATTTCGCTGGTAGAAATGAAACTACAAACCATCACGCTGGAGCAATTGGTCCTCTACCTGCACAGGATCGAGACCGACGCCAGCGCCATCCAGGTAAGGCGTATTTCCATAACGAAAACCGGCAAAGGCAGAATGTATATCGATGCTGTTATGGAAATCGAATCCTATACAACCTGAAAGTCGGTCGCCATGTATATACCGGGTAAACGGGTTGGTTATACGCTCTATCTGGTGGTTGCAGTGGGCCTGTGTCTGTATATCCTGTTTCCCGAAGACATTGTCCGCAGCCACATCAATTCCCATATTGGTCATCTGTTGGCCCCCTACCAGATAGAGATCGAGCAGGTCAAACCAGCCTTCCCACCCGGTGTAAGCCTGGAAGGGATCTCGTTACGACACAACCAAAGGGAACTTTTACAGTTGGCGCCCGTGCGTGTCGCGCCGGTATACGCCGCCTTGCTGGAACCCGGCCGAACCTTTGAGGCCCGGGCCGCTCTCTGGGGTGGTCATCTGAATAGCCGGTTACACGTTGCTGCCGATCGGGGCCAGGCCACCATGACAGCGCACACGACGCTGGACGCGGTGGCTCTGGAAAACATACCGGAACTGGAGCAGATCAGCGGGCGGGCCCTATCCGGGCGGTTATCCGGAAAAGTTGTTTGGGACTCATTCCAATCAGCGGAACCGGTTACCGCTGATCTGACGGTTGCCGACGGCCGGGTAGAACTGCTCGTACCCTGGCTGGCAATAGAGCGGGTTGACTTTCAACGTATCGATACCGTACTTTCCCTGAACCGGCAGCACATGAACATCAAGCGCCGCATCTTCGCGGGAAAGCAGATTAACGGTAATCTAAGTGGGTCAATCCAATGGCGCTACCCATTGGGCGCAAGTCTCTTGGTCCTCAACGGCGTTATCAGGTTACAGCCGGATTTCGCGCGCCAGCTGCAGTCTAAACTTCCGGAAGGCCTCGTACTGGAAGAAAACAAAAACGGCGGCTATCGCGTCCGCTTCGGCGGTACACTTGACAAACCTATGTTTTCTTTGAAATAATCAGCAATGGCCTTGACACGTAAAACCTTTATTTTCCTGAATCTGGCGCTGTTGGGCGCCCTCGTTTATCACGGTGTGGCGATTTTCTACAAGGTGACCGCGGCACAACTCGATCAGGTACCGGTCCCTGAAACAAACCGGCCAAACCACGTGACCCGCACGGACGCGGTTAAAAGGCCGTTCAATTACTACGCGGCGATTAAATCACGTGACCTTTTCAAGACGGAGACAACGGCCGTGAATCAGTCGGTGGTGGATGTGGCCGCGCTTAAGGTGACCGGGCTCGAGTTGAAACTGTGGGGGACGGTAGTAGACGAAAACAGCCGCCGTGCTTATGCGGTTATTGAAGATCTCAAAACAAGAAAGCAGGGCTTGTATCGGCCGGGAGACCCGGTTCAAGACGCCACGGTACGCCTGGTTCTCAGAGAAAAAGTAATTTTAAATGTTGGCGGGGGTGATGAAGTGCTGGAAATGACCGGTCCGGTTGAAACCGCAGCGCCGCAGCGCAGTCAGCCGCGCAGGCATCTAAGAGGACGCAAAATTGCCTTGAAGCGATCATTCATCGCGGATGCCGTCCAGGACATCGGTAGTCTCATGCAGCAGGCCAACATAAGCCAGCACCTGGAAAACGGTCAGCCCGCCGGCGTGATACTGACAAACATTAAGCCGGGCTCCATATTCCGTCGCTTGGGCCTGCGCAATGGCGATGTCCTGACCGCCGTCGCCGGCAATCCGGTTGCCACGGTCAACGAGGTCGCGGCCCTCTATACGGAACTGAACTCAGCCGACAGCGTAAACGTGCAGATAAAAAGAAGAAACCGCTTGCAGATGCTGACCTATGATATACAATAGCGGTCGCTGCCGGTATTGCGTGAATATTAGCCTTGAAGCTATCTCAAAAATACGGATTTTGGCTCAAGGTCAAGGCGGACACTACATTCGAACCGGAGGAATACTCTAGTATTTCGAGGATTCGAATTTAGCATCCAACGCCGAGATTGGACCAAAAGACTTTTTTTGAGACTGCTTCTAATTCTAATGATGGTACGCCCTATATGAAAAACATTTGCTACAGTCTGCTGCTGATCTCTTTTCTTCTGATCGGTAATCTCTTCTTTCTCGATGGAGATCTGTATGGGGCCGAGAAGAAAAAAGGCGCCTCGCGGCCGGCCACCGAACGCTTTGTCACCATCGATTTCAACAATGTGGACATCAATGTTCTCATCAAATTTATCAGTGAGCTAACCGGCCGCAACTTTGTGGTAGACAACCGGGTTAAAGGCAAAGTCACCATCATTTCGCCCAAGAAGATATCTGTAAAAGAAGCTTACCGGGTTTTTGAATCCGTTTTAGAAGTGCACGGGTTTACAACCCTTAAAGCCGGGGAGATCACCAAGATCATCCCTGCACCGGATGCACGCTCAAAGAACATCGAAACCCGGCTCAAAGAAGAATCCGGCATGCCCGAAGACAAGGTTGTAACCCAGCTCATCCCGCTGACCTATGCCAATGCCGACGAAATCAAAAAACTGTTTGCCCCGCTAATCTCGAAAAGCAGTGTCATGCTGTCCTACGCGCCCACCAACATACTGATCGTCACGGACGTATACTCGAACATCCAGCGCCTTATGCGGATCGTAAAAGCCATCGATGTGGAGGGCATGGGGCACGAGATCACGGTCTTACCCCTGCAACATGCCGAGGCGACCAAAATTGTAAAAACCCTTTCGTCCGTGTTTACCACGCCACGTAAAAAAACCAAGGGCCTATCGGCCAAGACCTTGCAGTTTGTGGCGGATGGCCGCACCAATTCCATTGTCGTGCTGGCGAGTGAAGTCGATACGGTGCGCATCAAGGCCCTGGTATCCCTGCTGGATAAGAAAGTGCCCAAAGGTGAAGAAAAGTTGCGGGTATACTACCTGGAAAACGCCACGGCCGAAGACCTGGCCAAAGTTCTTCAAACCATCCTCTCCAAACAGGGCACCGCCGCACGCAAGGGCAAGGGCCAGGCCCCCGTCATCTCGGAAAGTGTCAAAATTACAGCTGACAAGGCCACCAACAGTCTGATCATCATGGCCAGCAAGGATGACTACCAGGTGCTCGAAGAGATTATCCGGCAGTTGGACATACCCCGCGCCATGGTCTACCTCGAAGCCCTGATCATGGAAGTCAATGTGGACAAGGATTTTAACCTGGGCGTCGAGTGGCAGGCCGGTGGTTCCAGTTCCTATCAGGGCCGGGACTTCATCTACGGGGGCGGCAGCGGCCAAGGCGGGAGTATTCCGGGCCTCTCCGGTACCAATTACCCCCTGGGATTGTCCCTGGGGATTATCGGCGAGGGCATCACCGCCGGCGGGGTCACCTTCCCGAGTATTGCGGCCTTCATAAACGCCTACCAGAGAGACAAAGACGTCCACATCCTTTCGACCCCACAGATTCTCACGAAGGACAATGAGGAGGCTAGAATCTATGTGGGCAAAAACGTCCCCTTCCAGACCCGCTCCGGCTCCAGCAGCGCCTCAACAGATGTGTATACCTCTTTCGAATACAAAGATGTCGGGATAACACTTAAGATTACCCCACAGATAAGCAAGGATCGCCTGGTAAGTCTGAAGATTTCCCAGGAAATCTCGAAAGTGGATGAACTGGCCACGACCTCGGTAGACCGCCCCACGACCTTGAAACGGAGCATCGACACAACCGTGGTTGTCAAAGACAAAAACACCATTGTCATCGGGGGCCTGATTGACACCACCTCCACGACCACACTGAACAAGGTCCCGGTCCTAGGTGATATTCCCTTGCTGGGCGTGTTGTTCCGGTCCACCGCGCGCGCCAGCGAAAAAACCAACCTGTTTGTCTTCCTGACACCCCATGTGCTTTACGAACCGGAAGAAGCCAAAGGCATCTTGAAAAGTAAAAGGGATCACATTAAAAGCGTTACCCCCGGGACGGTAAAACTTTACCGTCAGGACAATCCGGAAAAGCGTAAAAAACCCGAAGCGGTTGATGGCGGCAGCCAACAGGCAGACTAACCACAGACAAAATCTCGGGCCGGAAAAATGGAAGAAAATTTACTGGAAGTATTGAACAGGCAGCCGGGGGCCGGGGCAAATTTTTTAACCGAGGCCCGCAAGCTGCAGGCAAAAGATCCCCAGAACCTGGCCGAACTTCTGGTAAATAAGAAACTGATCCCCGAGGTGGAACTGCTGGAAACCTTCAGCACCCGCTACCAGCTGCCTTATTGGTCGGAGCTGGCGCTTGGAAATATCCAGGATGATTTTGCCGATCTCGTCCCGATTCATTTTCTGAAAAAGCACCTGCTAATCCCCTTGATGACCACGGCACCGGCCGATAGCGGCCAGGCGATTGCCGGACAGGAAAAAAACGATGCGGATCAAGCCGGCATCGTCATCGCGCTCAACTCGCCGACCGCCTTTCCGGCCCTCGATGACCTGGTGCGCATGCTGGCTGCCGACACCTACCAGGTTGTCTTTGCTACCCGCAGCGCTATCCTGGAAGCCATCAGCATGATGTATGATCTAAAGCGCGATAGTGCCGAGCAACTGGTCCAGGATATGGAGGATACCGGGACCATTTCAATCGATGAAATAGAAGCCGCCGCCGACCTGACCGACGATGTTGGGGATGCCCCCATCATCAAGCTGGTCAACAACATCCTGACCCAATCGATCAAGGCCGGCGCCAGTGATATCCACATCGAACCTTACGACGAGGGCTTCAAGGTCCGCCATCGGGTAGACGGGATCCTCTACGATCTGGTCTCTCCGCCCAAGTGGGTTCAGGCGGCCCTGACTTCCCGCATCAAGATCATGGCCAAGTTGGATATCGCCGAAAAGCGTCTGCCCCAGGACGGCCGTATGGAAGTCAGCATCGTCAACCAGAAGATCGATATTCGGGTATCGACCATCCCCACCTCTTTCGGGGAACGCGTGGTCTTAAGACTTTTAAACAAAACCAGTTCCCTGTTGAAACTCACCGAGCTGGGCCTGTCGGACCAGGCCTTCGCCGCTGTAGAACAACTCATCACCGCACCCAACGGCATTATCCTGGTAACCGGCCCCACCGGCAGCGGCAAGACCACCACGCTCTACTCGGTTCTGTCCACCATCAACAAACCAGGCGTCAACATCATCACCATCGAGGATCCGGTCGAGTACCAGATCAAAGGCATCAGCCAGATCCAGGTCAACCCCAAGATCGACCTGACGTTTGCCAAGGGGTTGCGTTCCATCGTGCGGCAGGATCCGGACGTCATCCTGGTCGGCGAAATCCGCGACCATGAGACCGCCGAAATTGCCGTTCAGTCGGCCCTCACCGGGCACCTGGTTTTCTCGACCCTGCACACCAACGACTCGGCCAGCGCCGTTACCCGCCTGGTGGATATCGGGGTGGAGCCCTTTTTAATCTCCTCTTCGGTCCTGGCGATCATGGCCCAGCGCCTGGTGCGGGTCCTGTGCGACCAGTGCAAGGCGCCTTTTATGCCGGGCAATTCCATGCTGCAAAGCCTGGGGCTGAAAACCGCCCACCTGGAAGGCAGCCAGATCCACAAAGCGGTTGGCTGCGAGCAGTGTTATCATTCCGGGTTCCGGGGACGCATGGGCATTTTCGAACTGCTAAAATTGGACGAAACCATCAAGAGCCTGATCCTCACTGCGTTCGACTCCAATCAAATCATGTCTGCGGCCCAGAGGCAGGCCATGACCACGTTGCGCAAGGATGGCATCGAAAAAGTACTGCAGGGGCAAACGACTTTCGAAGAAGTATTACGGGTCGCCGCAAAGTAGATCTCTCACAGCATCTGGACACCACTCAACGACCGGCGCTAGCGCCGGAGAGACTCCAAAGAAAAAGTGCTCGGGTGAATTATCGGCGTATAGGCACCAGTTCAACCCGGCGGTTCAAGGCCCGCCCTTCTGCGGTGTCGTCGCTGGCCTTGGGCTGGGAGAACCCATAGCCCACAGCATCTAGACGATCCTTGGCGATCCCTTTGTCAACAATATAGTTCGCCACAGACTTGGCCCGGGCCCGGGTAAGCTTTAGGTTGTGCTCGGCAGAACCGCTTTTGTCCGCGTGCCCTTGGATCTCTACTTTTAAATCGGGGTTGCGCTCCAGTATCCAGACAACTTCATCCAGGTAGCTATGCGAATCGGGGCTGATTTCCGCCTTGTTCAGATCAAACAACGCGGCCTGAATCACCCAGCAGCCGTTGGCATCGGTCTGCGCCCCGATCGGTGTTCCGCCACATTGATCCAGCGAATCATCCACGCCATCTTTATCTGTATCGCTCTGGAGGCGGCAGCCGGTATCGTCGGTTTTAAATCCACAGGCAGTGTCCGGGCATTCATCTAGCGCATCCGGCGTGCCGTCACTGTCCGTATCCAATACAACCCCGGCGGACGTCGCCTGCCGGACAATCAGTTTCTTGACATGGAACTGGATCCTTTCCAGTTTGGCGACACACACCGATATTGCCTCCAGGGAATCGGTCCGCACAATCAGACGCTCTTCCAGCAACTCGCCGGCAAAGCGGCTGCCGTCATTTAAATGCACGGTGACGGCGCGCTCGCTGGAACTGACGCGGTTCAAGCGCGCCAGCGTGTCCATGCGGATAGTTTTCTCCGCATAGGCGGTATTCAGCTGCAGATCGGTCGCCACCGGCCGGCCCGAAAACTTGTCACCGTTTTTCATGAAAAACAAGGTCGTGTCTGTTTCCCTGGGAACACCGCCGCTGTCGAATTGAACATTTCTGATTTCGGCCGGCTGGAACGCGAGCGCGTAACCCGCGGTTGTTTGGAATGTTATGGCTTCCGTGCGCAGCTTACCGGAAAAGTATTCATTGTTCACCGTCTGGATCTCGTCGTCATCTATCTCGGTGCTACGCATAAAAAGGGCCTTGACCATGCCCTTGCGGATAGTGACCGCACCGAAGGAGGACTTGATCTCAAAAACCGGGTTCTGTATTTTGCCCTGGAAAATGTCTCCGTTTCTTAAGATCACCGTATCGGCCATACAAACCTGGGTACAAACGAGCAGCACCCCGGCAACAAGGGCTGTGAATCTCAGCATTCGATATCTCCTCAATGGGCGGTGCAGGCAACTTCCGGCTCTGGTTGCAACAACAGTCGCCGTACATCATGTTAGCGTATATCCCTGACATTTAAATAAAAACTATGGCGTATTTGGGTTGGATAGGCAAGGCAATTCTTCTGGTTTACCTAAAACTGCAGCCAGAAAACCCGGCACTCGCTCGAAACCCGCCGGGGCAGAAACGTTGCATCATTAATAGATTTATTTTCAGGGACTTATCGCTAACCAGTAAGGTCCCAACTTGACAGGTCTATCGATTTCTTTAAATAATCAAATATGGCCCTGACCCGCGACACCTTTAAAATCCTAAACCTGGTGCTGCTGGCCACCCTCGTTTTCTGCGGCGAGGCGATTTACACCAAAATGACCAGCGCACGGTTCGAAACCTTACCCGCTTCGGATAAGATCCGTCCAGTCGACGAGGCTCGGATGGATGCGGCCCGGCGATCATTTCAAGACTATACAGCCATCAAAAATCGGGACCTGTTCAAAACAGATAGCAAGGAAGCGGGCGCGTCCCTGGCTGCTTCTTCCGATCTGAAGCGGACCAAATTGAAGCTCAAACTGTGGGGCACGGTGACCGACGAAAGCAACCGGCACACCTATGCTGTGATCGAAGATCTTGAAACACAAAGCCAGGGTCTCTACCGCCAAGGCGCTTCGATTCAGAAAGGCACGGTTATACGTGTCACCAGAGAGGCTGTGGTCCTGAGTGTGGCCGGCAGGGATGAAGTCCTGACAATGGCCAGTCTGCCCACAGGTGAACCGGACCACCTCAATCCCAGTCCCGGCGACCTTCCCGAACGCAGAATTGCCCTGCAGCGAGCCCTCTTCGAGCAGGCCACCCGCGCTATCAGCTATACTATGAACCCTGCCGGACTGACCCGGCATGTGGAGACTAATGGAAACGCAGGGCTGTTGATTACAACCCTGTGGCCTGGTTCCGTCTTGGGAATGTTAGGCTTGCGCAACGGTGATGTGCTGACCCTGGTAGCCGGCACACCGGTCAATACGGCCAAAAATGTGGCCACGCTGTTTGAAGATCTGAAATCCGCCGACGATAGCGTTGTCCAGATAAGAAGACAAAACCGCTTGCTGACCTTGATCTATGATCTTTTTTAGCGGCTGCCACAGCGCTTGATACGGGCTATCACTTCGTACGACTCCGCCCCCGCCCCCCCTTTTATTGCCAATCAGGGAAATCCACTTTTATTGGGGATACCGGCAACGGCATGGGCGGCCTGTATTGCATTGCCGCAAGAAATGGTTAAATTCTTAGGCTGAATATACAAAGCGGGCCACAGAACATTAACGTTTGCGGACTTTAAAACAGTTTTGAAACTCATCTATCCATATTTCAAGAAGAACGCCCTTAAAATTTGTTTGGGCATTCTCTTTATGATTATGGTGGATGGCGCCCAGCTTATCATTCCGCAAATCGTCAAGGGGGCCATTGACACCTTGAGCAATGGCAACTTTGAGCGCAGCCAACTGGTCCTGCAATGCTTCTATATAGTTCTTTTGGGCCTTGGCATGGCCATCTTGCGCTATTGCTGGCGCAACCTGCTCATGGGCAGCGCCCGGGATGTTGAACGCGGACTCCGGGATGACCTATTTGCACATGTCTTGAGAATGGATGCGGCCTTCTATGACAAGGTCAAAACAGGCGATGTCATGGCCCACGCCACAAGCGATATCAACCATGTCCGCATGGCCTTCGGGTTTGGCCTCATTGCGCTCGTGGACACCATTCTTCTGGGCGGCACCACGCTGGCCATCTTGGTATGGACACATCCCAAGCTAACCGCCATTGCCATGCTTCCCATGCCGTTTCTTATCTACGTGACCCGGACCCTTGGCCGGAAAATGCACCTGCACCACACAACGGCGCAGGAATCATTCTCCAAATTGACTGAAATTGTAAGAGAAGGCTTCTTCGGCATTCGGATTATCAAGGTTTTTAACTTTGAAGGCATCATTTCCGATAAGGTTGCCACCGCATCAAAAGACTACTTCAACAAGAACCTCAAGCGGGCGGTGATTACAGCGCTCCTGCGCCCCATGCTCGGCTTCTTTTTCAACCTTTCTACCCTGGTGGTCATTTTTTACGGCGGCTTTCTTGTCATGGAGCAAACTCTGACAACCGGCGAACTGGTGGCCTTTTTGCAATATCTGGGTCTTTTGGCCTGGCCCATCATTGCCATCGGCTGGATGACCAACCTGTACCAGCGTGGCATGGCTTCTTTGAAGAGAATCAACACGCTATTGGACGTCAAACCGGATGTGGTCAGCCCAGTTACGCCTACAAACCCGGACACAATCTCCGGCAACATCCGCTTTAGAGATATTGAATTTTCCTATAACGGGGGCAAACCGGTTTTATCCAACATTAATCTTGATATCATCCCGGGATCAAAGATTGGCATCAGCGGCCCGCCCGGATCCGGCAAAACAAGCCTGGTCCAGTTGATTCCCAGGCTTTACGATCCGGACAAAGGGCAAATCCTCTTGGAGAACGCTGGTATTGAAACGATAGATCTTGATTATTTAAGGGCCAATATTGCCCTGATGCCCCAGGAGAGCTTTCTTTTTTCAGGCACCATCCGCGAAAATATTTTGATGCACCGCAAAATATCGGATGCAGCGCTGGATAACATCATCCGGGTATGCAGCCTTGAGCAGACCCTGGAGAAAATGGACAAGGGGTTGGAAACAATTGTCGGTGAACGGGGGATAACCCTTTCAGGCGGACAAAAACAACGCATTGCCCTGGCCCGTACCCTGATCGTTGAAAAACCCATCATCATCCTGGATGATCCCATCAGCCAGATGGATACGGATACGGCTTCAAAGGTGATGTCGCGCCTGGGCCGGTTGAACCTGGCGGCCACCATTATCGTTATTTCCCACCGGATCAGCGCGCTGGCCTTCTGCGACCAGATTTACATTATAAAAGACGGAAAAATCAGCCACGCCGGAACCCATGCGGAACTGATTGAACAAGACCATTTCTATAGAGAATCGTATCGGGTGCAGCAGTTCGAGGGGGCCTACCATGCCTGATACCCCCTTTGAAGAAAAAGAGAGCAAACTGGCCAACCGCGAAATAGCCGGGGCCACCTGGCCCTTCATAAAGCCTTATATCTGGATGCTGGGCCTTACCACATTTCTTGTTTTTGTGGTCACCTCCTTGGATTTGCTGCAGCCCATCCTCATTCAAAAAGCCTTTGACGGATTTATCGTACCCACAAATGATACCCTTGGCGTGGAACTGTTCGGGATAAGTTTTCTCTCATTTAAAACCTATGCCACCTTCTTTGCCCTGTTTATCCTGGCCGCTTTTAGCCTTGATTTTATCCAAACTCTTTTTATGGAGTACACCGGCCAAAAGATCATTCTGAACCTGCGCGCCATCCTCTTTGCTCGTATGGCTTTTCTGGAGGTCGCCTTTTATGACCAGAACACCAGCGGTCGCCTGGTGTCCCGCGTGGCCGGCGATGTTGAAAACATGAACGAGATGTTCACCAGTGTTTTGATCTTTATTTTCAAAGATCTTTTTCTCATGACGGGTATCATGGTCATTCTTTTTACCATCGATTTTACCCTGGCCCTTTATCTGTCTTTGCTAATTCCTATTCTCGTAATCACCATTACCGGTTTCTCAAAAATATCCCGCAAGGTATTCAGAACCATTAGGCAAAAAATCGCCGAAATAAATCACAGCTTTTCAGAGGGTATTATCGGCATCAAGATCATCCAGACATCGGCGGCCCGGGATTCTTTTTTTCAGCGATTTAAAAATTTGAATTTTGAGCATTTTTCAGCCAACCTGTTTCAGATTAAAACATATTCGATCTTCATGCCCTTTATCGGATTTTTAGGGGTGATCAGTGTGGCGGTTATCATCTGGACGGCCAGCTTTCAATTCCTTGACAACGCCCTGACGTTGGGGGAACTGGTGGCTTTTTTGACCTATATGAAACTCTTTTTCAGACCTCTGCGGGAACTATCTGAAAAGTTCAACCTGCTCCAGAATGCGCTCGCTTCGGCCGAACGCATTGTCACGGTTCTGAACATTAAGCCCGCCGCTACGAAGATTGATCCGGAAGCAGACGTTCTGAAAAGGATCGACACCCTCTCGTTTGAGCGGGTCGATTTTTCCTACAAGAAAGAAGAACCTGTGTTAAAAAAGATCTCTTTTGATCTCCCCCGGGGAAATTCCATCGGTATTGTGGGCCAGACCGGCGCCGGGAAAAGCTCTATCATCAATTTGATTTCAGGATTCTATCAACCGGACGGCGGCCGCATTCTCATCAATGGCCAGCCGCACCACCGGATACCGATCCCGGAAATTCGAAACCGGCTGGCGCTGGTCATGCAGGATCCCATCCTGTTTTCCGGCAGCATCCGCGAAAACATCAGCCCTTCTGCTGCAGCTATCCAGGATGCCGTGCTTGAAAAAGCCCTGTACGATGCCAATTGCGATTTTTTATTCGCCAAGTTTGAGGGGCTCGACACCCACATCGAACAAGGCGGCCGCCCCCTGTCCAGCGGCGAGAAACAACTGGTCTGCATCGCCCGGGCCTTTGCCTTCGACCCGGACCTGATTATCTTCGATGAAGCGACGTCCTATATGGATTCCCAGTCGGAACAAAAGGTCCACGATGCCATGAAAAGACTCATGGAAAACCGACTTGCTATCGTTATTGCCCACCGCCTTTCCACGGTTCAGGAGTGTGATTCCATCCTGCTTTTACGCGATGGTGTTGTCAGGGAACAAGGCACGCATGCCAGCCTGGTTGATTCCAAAGGCGAGTACTACCATCTCCTCCTTAAAGAACAAATCAACCCTGTTGGTGTTACTGCGTAGTCGTAACAAGAAAATAAATTCAGCAGACCACCCCCCTTTCAACATTTCTACCATCATGTCTATAGGTTGACGCGGTAAGGTCCCGAAGGCCCTACAATGGTTTTAACCTAACTTTTAATTCATACATTTTACATTTTACCCAAACATCACCACGCTTTTATGGGAGCAAGTCTAATCCATCAGGATAGACGTATATAGATGTATGCAAGGCTATAAGGCGTGTGCCAGGGCTTTATACAAGCTGACCTTTGATCATATAATTCAAGGTATACCAAACGACTATTTTTACAACCACCGAAGGAGGGCTTTTCATGGACCACAAAGAACTGTTTAAAAATTCAATTGAAACACAAAAACAAGCTTTGCTTAATGCTTTCGAATTTAACAACCTGTGCTGGGACCAGGCGGAAAGGATGAACAACTACTGGATGGGCATTGTCAAACTTTCCCCTGAAATACGTGATCTCGTCGAGCAATGGCGTACCGTGGCCAGGAAAGGACAGAAAGATTTCAAGGAAGTAATGGACAACAGTTTCAACAACTGGGAGGCTCATTTGGAACACTACGGAGAAAACGAATTAAAACCGAAAACTAAAGCTAAAACCAAGCAAGCCGCATAGTCCGCCTTTTTCAGTTTCCTCAAAAACTGACAAGCTGAACCTGCTCTGCGAGCAAACGCTCTCAAAGATTTGCTACTTAAACAAAAGGGTTGCCGACACAATGTCTGCAACCCTTTATAAATTTTTACCAACACATCAAATGATCGGCTCGCGCCATAGACCGGATTTCCTTAAAAGGTGCTTTTCGATATCAAAAAGTAGTAGCTAAGCAAGTATTAGGCCCTCTTTTTCAACATATTTTCCATCACGTCTGTAGGTTAGCTCGGTGCGACCCCGGAGGAAGGGAGTACCCAACGACAAGGCCGATTTTGTGGAATCTGTTGAAAGCCTAGCTACTTTCCACTTTGCAGATAGACCTCTTCGAAGGGCTGGACTACAACAAAACCGTTACCATCAAATTTCATCTGGATCGATTCCCCACTGCCTCTTCCCAGGAAGGTTTTAAAGGATATATCTGTCTTGAGTTCCGGGGCAAGGTTTCCTGACCAGGCAACAGTAGCATTGGGATCGGTTATGACAGGTTTTCCAGGGGAAACTTTTAATGTTAAGGGATCATGGTGAGTGGTAATGGCGATCATGCCTTTGCCACTTAGTCTTATATTGAACAATCCGCCCGCAAGCATGCCGGCTACTTTTTTTAACATGGTGATATCCCAGTTGACAGAAGATTCAAAAGCAAGCAGGTCGTTACCATTTACACAAATCGTTTCATCATCAAGCTCAAGAACAGAAATTTTCTTGCCGGCATCTGCAAGGTATAAAGCCCCTTTTCCTTCTGCCTTGGTCAATGTGGCACCTTCTCCGCTGACCGCTTTTTTAAGCAGTTTTCCAAAGCCATGTTCCATAACACCTTCACGGGTGAATTTGATTGCGCCTGTATACGCAATCATGGAGCCCATCTTCGTCCAAACAGTTCCATCAACATTGATTTCAAGCATGTTGTTGCTTTCAAGCTCAAAAAGTCCCTGGTCTTTATCTCTTTGGGAGGTCCTGGCCACAAACTTGGCAATAGAATATTTCCTGTCTCCCCCTTGGGCGGCTTCAGAAATTTTTACCGGGTTTTTAAATTGAGGACATTTAACTGTTTTTCCAGCATATTTTTCAGGGACTTCTTTTTCTAATCCACAGGACTTGCAGGTGAGCATCATGATGAGACCTCGCTTCTAACAAGTTGTTGACAAGAATTTCTCCCTCATGAATTTAACAGGAAAAATTCAACTTATATGTTTTAGTGAAAAGATCTCAATGGAATGTAGTGGCCCCAATCGGACATTGACCCGGATTCAAGCCTTACGAATTAGAAAAAGTATGCTATATAAAGGACAGCATGTCAACCGCGCGTGGTAGCCGATCTGGGATTTCTAATTAATTGAGATTGCAGGCGATTTTGGGGTTGGCGATTTCGGGGTCAAATCTTTTGTTAGGGCAGTTCAAGGGGGAAAATTGGGCGATTAAGGCGGTTTCAGGGGTTTTTACGCCATTATTCATTCAATATCAAATACTTAGCGTAGCCTACGCCAACATACGAATGGATGGGTATCTTGATTATCTTTGAAAATCAGTAAATAGTCAGGTAGAAGCCATCACTGGATAGATCTTGCTGTCCAAATTCCCGTGATCGGCAATGGCTCCTATTACCATAACATGAGGAGGATTTATGCTCACGCGATTTGACTTCAGTGATCAATGCGGCATTGTCACTGGCCCGGCCAGCGGTATCGGCAAAGCGGTGGCGCTTTTATTGGCGGAATCCCGTGCCGGTCTTGCCCTGGTTGATCGCGATGCATCCGGCCTGGAAGCAGTGGCACGTTCCTGCGAAGAAAGATGCCCAACCGCACCCCTGGTCGTTGATGCCGATGTATCCAAGGAGAGCGATGTCCAGCGTATGGTTGACGAGACTGTATCTCGGTTCGGCAAAATCGATTTTTTGGTTACCAGTGCCGGCCTCTTGTTCAGGACCCGTTTTACAGACATCTCCATGCCGGAGTGGGACGAACTCATGGATACGAATGTGCGCGGACTCTTTATGTGCAACCAGCTTGTTGTTCGCGAGATGCTCAAACAAGGTGCCGGTACCATTGTCAATGTGGCCAGCGTGGCCGGGCGTTCAATTAGTCTGATCGGCGGCGTCCATTATTGTGCATCCAAACATGCTGTGATCGGCATCACCCGGCATATGGCTCGCGAGCTTTGCACCCAGGGCATACGCGCCAATGCGTTCTGCCCCGGTGCTACACACACACCGATGATTCACGACAACATGGCTCCAGGAGAGATCAAGGACCTGGAAAATCGTATTGCCTTAGGCCGCCTGGCCGAACCTGAAGAACATGCCAAAGTTATTGCCTTCATGTTGAGCGACTCGGCATCCTACCTGAACGGGGCCTGCCTGGACAGCAATGGCGGATCGGTGATGCTATAACCCTAACAGGATGTGAACGAGATGAATGCAAACAAACAACCGCTTGAAAGTTTTCCCTGGCGTATATGGGAACAACACAATGGTAACCCGCGTTTCAATGCTGCAGTGGGCCAACCGGGACGGATTATAAGCGGGCGCCTGCTGCCGGGCTGCGATATGTTGCATGGCATTATCGAAATGGCCAAATCCAACCTGGTTAAGGCAGCCTGGGTAAATGCGTTCGGTAGTCTGGCCAAAACGAATTTTTCACCGGGATTGCGGTTCGCTGCATCCGATCCTGATCGAGTGGAACGCTTACCCAACGTTAATCTGCCAGGTCCTATCGAAGTGTGGTCAGGCATGGGCAGGTTGAGCCTACCGGATAAGGGGGAGCCCGTCATCCATTTTCATGGCGTGGTGGTCTCCCTGGAAGGCCAGCTATACGGGGGGCATTTTTTTCCCGGAGACAATCCCGTTTATGCAACCTTCGAAGTGCATATCCAGGAATTGCTTGACGTTGAGTTCAAATTGGAAATGGATCCCGCTGTGCAAATACCGTTGATCGAGCCCAAACAGAAAGCCTGACCACGACATCCAGTCAGGATGCGCCGGGGTCGGACCATGGCAACTTATGCTATCTCGGGATTAACGAGTATATTTCGGGGTTGCAAGTATGAGAAAATTGGCGTGATTTGAGGAATGGTATAGTTCAAGACAATCAGACCGATTCGTTTCCTGACTTCAAACAACAACTCAAACCAGCGTTTAAGATCTATCGAGGATTTCATTCGATATTCTATTATATGGTAGCGGTGAGTTAGGTGATAGATGTGTCCGTGGATGTAATACCGATAAGCACGCACTATAGACCGGATTTCTTTAAAAGGCGCTTTTCTTCGATAACAAAATGAAGGCTCTAAGCCCTCTTGTTCGAAACTTACCCCCTAGCGTCCATAGGCTGGCTTGGTGCGATACTAATCGGACAAAATGAATATTTGGCGGTGCCCGCCCTATTCACCTTATATCAACGCCCCATCCAACATACTCACCATTACTCTTCTTATGGCAAAGCAATAAGAAAAGGGTTGGCGCAGGCCAACCCTTTTTTGTAAATATTATTATTAAAGTCAGATTTATTGGGGTATTGGCACTCCGCCCCCCGTTATGTCAACATCAATAGAACCTGCTGAAACAGTGTCACCGCTCTCAAGATCTTCCAGTTGAACCTCAATTGAGTAAACGTCCGTGGCCACATTTACATTTATTTTTCCCTCAAATAGAAATGTACTTGGTAAGGGAAAGCTATTCCAGGATATGGTATTAAGCGAAACTTGACCATTCTGTTCAGCTGTAACATCAGTGAAAACCGGCCTTTCGGATGTCCCCTGTAACAAAAACACGGGCAGATCTACACTTAAACCTAAATCTAACTGGTCAGAATTACATTCGTTCGGGGCTGTTACACTGATAGCAAACGAGCCGATCACATTGTCATCAGGAATCGACAACTCAATGGTAGAGGGGTTCAATTCGACCGACAACTGAGTTAGCTCACAAATAGGCGGTGGCACCACTTCTTCGATTACAACCGTCACGTCATGTGAGAAGGGGTTGAAAACATCACGAAAGCAGGTTTTATGGTAATGGCAGTGTTTGTGGTGGTGTTTCCATTTGTAATACTTGTGATGCCACTTGCCCTTGTAATGTTTGTGGTGGAACTTGTCCTTGCAGTATTTGTGGTGTGATTTCCAATCGCAATGTTTGTGGTGCTTCTTGCCCTTACACTTTTTGGGACGACCCTCCCCATAGGCATCGAAATGGACCATCAGGCCTACTTCGCCGTACACCTCTATCTGCACTTCGGCAGCCTCGTTTTGGGCAATATCGCCAATAGGTACTTCCGCAAACCAGGTTGGGAAAACCCCATGTTTCGGCATCCGCCGGCCGCTGGCAAGGACCGGAACACCTTTTTCCTCATCAAATTCATCAGGAGTCAATGTGACCGTTCTCTCCAAAATAGAAAAAACAAAGGGGTCAGGTCTTCATTCTTGACAAAAGGGCTGGGGTCACCCTTAGCGATTCAGTTTTGGGTATCCGAATCAAGCATCTACGTCAAGAATGAAGACCTGACCCCTTTGTTTTTTCTCGCCCACAACGCCAATGGATTCAAAATCGGCGAGGATTTCATCCATCAGGTCTGGGGTCTGTAAAAATCGCAGGGCTTCTCGTTTGTCTTCAGCCGACATCTGGATCGTTGCCTGCTTTTTGGTTGCCCGGAAGGCTTCAGCATGTTCCAGGATGCGGTGCAGGTCTATCTGGACCAGATCCTCTGGTTCCGCAAACAGGTCCGCGCACAATTTGGCAAACCAGACCCTGGCCCGATACGAATACATATCCACCGTAGAAATCTCGAACGGTGCGTTATGGCCAGTCTCCAAGGTGGCCTTGATCGTAACCTTCAACTGGGTGCTCTTTTTCTGGATGCCTTTGATCTCGTATTTCCGGTTACCGTCGATATAGAGAAATCCGGAGGCGGTTTCTGAATAGCTGGGGGATTGGTTGAATTTTTTATCTGGAGTCGGCTGCCGGGACACGCGTCGGTTGTGTCGTAAAAGTTCGTCAAACGCCTCGTTGGAATGCTTCTGGAAATAGGCAACCGCGGACCTGCCTGGAACCGTCAATCTCTGCAGGACGATTCTTCTCTTATGCAAATAGGGTTCAAGTCCCTTTAGACTGCCTTTTCTCTGCGCCGATCCGAATTTGATCAGCGTAACTACTTTTAGCTTGTGAACACCGGCCAGGGGGTCAAATGCTTCCAGGTCCTTGCGCGAATAGATGTAGGCGCAGTTCTGGTAGCCCTGATCATACAAAACAAGCAGATCTTTTACAGTTGGCGCCAGCATGATCGCTTCAAACGCCTTGAACGCCCGGCAGTTCAGTATTCCGCATCCTGACAGATTTATGCACCAGGCATGACGCTTTTCTATGCTGCGGGCGTATAGATTGATGATATTGCCGGCCTGGTCGGTCAAAGGTACGACAAGACAATCGGACAGTTTTTCATTGCCCCGCTGATCCAGGATACTGAGGGATGTCAGCTTTGATACCAGGGCCGGATCATCGGGAAGCGCGTCTACCAGGGAACCATTGCTGTAACCCAGGCCGAGGTCATCGATGACGACGTTCCGGTGGACAAACAGTTTATCGCGCAGATACGCCATCGCCTTCGAATCTTCCGAAAGGGATTGCCGATAAAAGTCGGCCACTCGTTTAAGCAGTTTTTTGGATTCTATGGAAATTGCGGACATCGGGCACCTCTGTTGGCTTCAATATAGAGGCTGCCTGGCTGGATGGCTATCGAGTCCTATTTTGCAATCGCAGAAGCGGGGGCATAAGTGGCTGGCAATATGAAAACTTTCTGGAAGAACGCGTCCTTTTTTGCAATCAGGGCCTGTTTGTTGAGCAGGTAGTAAGCACCGGGAATGAAGGAAAGTTTTGAAATCGACGCGTCCATTTTTGCAATCATGGGTTTGAGAGCTCTTTTTAGATTACGGATAGTCTGCAGCCGGCGATTTTGATCCGAATATGATTTTCGGCGCTTGCGATACTCCTGCCAGTAACCAGGATTGCGTTTTCGCCATCTGCGCATGCAGTCGATCTGGTTTTGCCGGTAGTCCGGATCGGTAGCCATCTTATGACGCTGCCAGCGGCGTTTTCTGGCCCGCTGGCAGTCGGCTTTATTGCAGTATTGTTGGTTTTTGACGCGCGGATTCTTCAGGTAGGTTCGCCTGCAATATTTGCACCGGCCATATCTGTCCATGATTGCCCCCTTTCGGTGTTACCTATAACGGAAACATCCATTACGGTTCAATCATGGTAGTATTACCCAAAGTAAACATTTAAAAGGCGGTTAAAGAAAATTCTCTAACCACCTCGGTATTCCTATAGGTTGAATCGCCCCTTTATCTCTGGCTAATTCAGTATCCCAATTAGTACTGTTGTATGAAGAATCTTAAAAAGCATTAATCTCGAACCCAAACTTCTTGAAATCCATTATTATTCCAAAAGTAGGCAACGGCTGATGATTCAGGCAGTGATAAAAGAAGGTATGGCCCATTCACATCATATAATTTTCTATCGATTTTACCTTTGCCTGCTACTGTTGATTCTAAAGTTTTCCCATATGCGCAAGAAAGATTCATTTTCGAGTCAAATTTGGCAACAATATGGCTATCATATCCCTTTGCAGTACTAAAAAGCACTATTAACTGATAACCTTCACTTGTTTCAATAAGCAGCGAAACATCATGCTTACCATCATTATTCAAGTCGACTTCGCAACCTTCAATAAACTTTACTGGAAGCCCCGCCTCTCCATTGGCCCCACAGATACTTGTCATATTAAAGATGATGATTACAGCAGTTAAAAAAATGCGAATATGCATTTCACGTCTCCTATTTCCGGCAAGGTTCGTTAGGCGGATCATACTCCACATGGATGTGTGTTTTTTCAACCACCACATCATAATTATCACCTAAAATTTCTTTTAAAAGTTGCGCAACTCTGGATTTTTCAGAAATGGTTAGATCTCTGGTTCGAAGGTCAATGGCGTTCCCAGAATAATGAAGAGAGCCTGTTTTGTGCATTCCGTTTATTGTATAAGTAACTACCGCATCCCTATTGGCGATCTTATTGAAGGCACGATCAATGTCTCTTTCTATTGTAGTAATATTTTCGGTAAGCCCTTCTCCGGCAGTCCCATACTCTGTCGCGAACTCCCACAATCCAAAGATATCAAAACGATTGATGGAATTGTTACCGACATATACGTAAAGATTCACTCCACCGGCTAACCCTATTGGATCTGGTCGGAGGTAACGACCTAAGGAAGGATCATAGTATCGGTGGTAATTATAATGAAAGCCGGACTCAGTATCGAAGTACTGGCCCGGCAGTATTCCGATTGATTTTTCCTGGGGTATCAACCAGTTAGGGCGTAATTTTTCAAAGAGCTATGTGGAGAATGATTGTTCTCGAAAATAGCAAAAACAAAATCGTATCCTCAATCATTTTTGATAAAACAATACTGCTATTTCGCCCCCTGTCTCATCTGGGCCAAGCACTTTAACTGTAAATTTTCTCGTTGGGAACATTCCAGTCAGCCTCGACTTCCACATTGAAGCAATAGTCTTTGCGAGAATCAAATCCTCTTCGTCTGTTGTATCGTCCATCCTCGCCCCAAAAAGAGACGGTACTTCTATAGTATTGAATGATTCTTCAACTTTCCTTTTATCACTATCATATTTTTCTATTGCTTGGTGTAATCGATCTAAATCATCTTTATCCTCAAATTCAGATCTTAAAAACACCATATTTTCAACCTCAATAAAATTGGGCCAAAATAGCTCCGCAAATAGCAATGCTAAAAGGGGGGATGTAAACCTATGAATATAATCAAATTGGTTAAAACTATCGGTATCCTTTTCTTTGAAAAGCGCACCATATCTATCAATAGGTATCCTACTCATTGTCAATACCCCCTTGGCAATTCATCTGGCCTTGGCAAACGAGGAACTTTCAGAGGAGCCCCAGGCCCCTTACCAGGTTTAGGTTGCAAAATATGTGGTGGCTCAATACCTCCGTGAGGTCGACCTGAGCCTCTAAATCTTATAACAGGGTTTCCGTGAGCATCAAATGAAGTATATCCAGATACTCTTCCAGTAGATGGGTCCCTTTTAAATCGCGTATGAGCTCCAAGTGCGTTAGGATCTGGTCCTAGTTTATTTACCCTGGCTTTGCTAGGAGTAGGGCAGTTTTTAGCGGCTTTTTGTCTTGCATTCCAAAGCTGTTCTCTCAGAAAATGTACATCTCGCCAATTAATATCCCGATTTTCATTTCTGAGGACCGAGAAACCAGGATCAAGTTTTCTGATTTCCCTACGCAGAGAATGATACTCTAATGCAGCATATGGATTGGATGAACCATGTGAACGGTACCGCCGCGACCCCCTAATCAACCCAAATGGATCAACATCATTGATAGGGTCGCTATGGACATAAACAAATGGATTAATACCGCCATATAGTCCAATCGGATCAGCCCTGAGGTAACGCCCAATGGAAGGATCATAGTACCGATGATAATTGTAGTGCAGTCCGGACTCGGTATCGAAGTACTGGCCCGGCAGTATTCTGATTGCTTTTCCGTGGGGTATCAACCAGTTAGAGTACATTTTTTCAAAGAGCTTGTCCGGGCAGTTCACCCTCAAGCGGCTAATATAGCAATGCGCTGGTTAAACGAAACAAAAAAAGCCCTGTCTTGGGTACTTATTTAAACAGGATCTTTTCTATAATCTCCCCAGTGTCTTTACTAATAAAAACAAAAGCGGTATCGCCGCCTGCGTAATTTGGTGGTTTTTTGACCCAATATTTAATAGCCCAGAAACTTTTCTTATCCAGCGTCTTTATCTTTCTTTTTATTGTTGGAGAATTTAGCAGGTATTGGTTCAATCTGATATATTCAGCCCAGGAGGTATTATATTCATCGGCTTCTATGTTAACCACTTCGTCGCTATCAAAGTAATGCACAGACTCGATATAATCCTTTCCAATTGCCTTTGCCTGCTCAATCGTAATTCCATTGTTCGCCATTGCTAATAAATAGTTTGCTGAATATAAATTGATAGCTGTAATCATTAATGCAATGAGGTACATTCTCAACTTTTTCATATAATAGCTGTCCTTTTGTCTATTATTGTTCGCAGGCATCAGTTTTCCCCTTCTCTGCTTCCATCTGTTTTACAATTGTTTCATTTATAATCGAGTTTGATGGGAGAGGCAGATACACTTTGAGCATAATTTTATCTGGAGTGACAAGATAACCAGGAATTTTGTAATAATTCGTGATGTGTATATCTTTCGGAGAAAATGTGTCGTCGATGTAATCACCTAGACTGAAATCGCCATGAGAGTGGAACCAAGCAACAGAACCTTTAGGGATAGGTATTGTTACTCCCTTTCTCTTACCCTTACTTGGTTCATCATAAGTGTACCCATGCGGAGTCTGATAAATTGTCCCTCCATACTCTTTATCCTGCACCACTGATTTAGCATAGATGTAGTTCATTGCATCACGAGCAGCAGTATCGATTGATTTGAAGAAATCACCTGGCTTAAGACCATCTGGGTCAACCAAGTTGATAGGATCCAAATCGGCATACGCAAACAGGTTAATTCCACCTGTCAATCCAATCGGATCAGGAGTGATGTAACGACCTAGGTAAGGATCATAATACCGATGGTAATTGTAGTGCAGCCCTGACTCAATATCGAAGTACTGGCCCGGCAGTATTATGATTGATTTTTCCAGGGGTATCAATCAGTTAAGGCACAATTTTTCAAAGAGCCTTGTCAAAAAAGGACATTTACTGGTAAAAACTACTATCCCAATTATGAACCACCTACAGAAACCATCCAAGAATTATTTTCTCTTTTTCCGAATTTTTAAATCATATATGTAGATACAAATAAAAAAAACTACAATGAGCGCAAATCCAGAGAAACCGCTGAACCATTTATTTACAAAAGGGTTGTTCGGAAATACATATTTTATAGAAAATAGTGTAAGTAAAATTATCCCCCCGACCATTAGCTCTACAATATCAAGGGGAGTAAGCTTTATAGCCTTCTTCTTTTCTTTTTCTATTTGCATGGATCACCATCCTTTCTGAGCCACCTTTTTAAAGACTCCACACCTAAGTAGATATCTTCACCTAAAGTCTGGCCTCTTATTCTTTCATAGATGTAATCCAGTGCTGACCCAATTAGGTATCCGCTCCCCAAAGCCATTATGCCTGGCACAAGTGGAGTAACTGTACCCTGGGCAGCGACTGCTCCTCCAAGCATGCCTAATTGATAGCCACCTTGGATCTGTACCACATCGGCTAAATGCCCTACGGCTCCAGGAAAAGTTGGAGCTTTTCCTGACTGCTCAAGTGCAATGGCGATTGTTGAATCAGTCATCATTCCCGCAACAGTTGCTTCTTGAGTAGATCTTCCGAGTAATGGGCCTAAGATTTTTGATCTGATACTCCCAAGAAATAGCCCATGGGGATCAGTATTGATTACGGGATTATTTAAAGCATATCCGTAGATGTTGGGGTCCATCCCAACTAGCCCAATTGGATCAGGTGTGATGTAACGACCTAAGGAAGGATCGTAGTAACGATGATAATTGTAGTGCAGTCCGGAACCGGTATCGAAGTACTGGCCCGGGAACCTGAAGTTGTTCCCAATGGTACTGGTCGTTGCTGTCGTATTACCAAACGGCTCCTGCGATCCTTCCCAGACAACCACCTGATCCGCATCAACCACCTTCTGGGGTGTCCCCAGATGATCATTGATGAACCAGTATAGCGCATCCGGCCCGGTGGCCGCAACCACTGACTGGTTGAGAATGCCGGTGATGTTCATAAGCGATGCTAGCAGGACCGGCTCTTGCTTGGGTGGTGTCCCGTCAAACCTTACCGGATGCGGATTGCGGGTCTCGTCCAGCGCCAACAGATCCAAGCCCAGATCGACCGTGGTCTCTTCATCCGCCAGGATGTTGACCACATCGGACCAGTACTGCGTCCCGTCATAATCCACCCGGAACTTGTAGGCCCCGACCGGTATCAGGAACGATGTCAACCCACCGGCATCTGTCCGCTGCATCCGGCCCAGATAGGAACCGGCCTCGGTGAACAGGTAGACCGGCGCATCCACCACATCCGTGCCGGTATCTGTCACGTGCAAGTTAGCATAACCATGAGCGATATCGACGGCTGTATCGACAGAAGTAAATACCTCAGACCAATACTGGCCGCCCAGGTAGTCCGCCCGCACCTTGTAAGCCTTGTCCGGCAGATTGAAGGTCACCTGCCCGGCGGCATCGGTGGAGGCGCTCAGACCCTGATAAGCCCCTCCTTCGGTGAACAGGTAAACGTAGAGTCCCTCCAGCGGATCGCTGTCTATCCCGTACACCTCGTTTACTGATACCGTCACGTCCGTATGGGCAATGGTCAGGGCATCGGAGAGCATCCCCGGCACCGCACTGACATTGGACCAGAACTGGTAGCCCAGGTAGTCGACCCGGAACATATAGCTGCCCGCGGACAGGCTGAAGCTTACCTGGCCGGAACTGTCTGAGCGGGCATTGATCCCCAGGTAGCTGCCCGCCGGGGTAAACACATAGACCGGCACATCCACCATGGGCACCCCGGCCGCTTTTTGAACCGTCAGCACAAAGGTGCCGCCGCCCGTATCCAGGGCAATGACATTGACCTGATCGGCCATGACCGTTTCCGTGGCCCAGTACTGGCTGCCCTGGTAATCGGCGCGGAACTTGTAGTCCCCGGCCGGCAGGACAAACTCCACTAGGCCGTTGACGTCAGTGGTGCCGTTGATTCCCAGGTATGATCCGGCGGCCGTGAAGACATAGACCTTCACCCCTTCCAGATCTGTGCCTCCGCTGGACACGGTTATGGAAGCCGTGCCCTCGCTGACCGTGATGGTCTTGTCCGCCTGGTTGAATACCTCCGACCAGTACTGGCCCGAGAGATAGTCGGCCCGGACTTTATAGTCGGTGGCCGGCAGATTGAATGTGACCTGACCCTGGGCACCGGTGGTGCTGTAGATGCCCTGGTAGGCGCCGGAGGATGTGAACAGGTAGACCTTGACGCCCTCAAGGGCCTCGCTGACCGCGCCGTTTTGCTTTTCTACGGTAATATCGACATCGCTGTGGGCGATAGTGTGCGTCAAAGCGTCGGTATCCGGCACTGTGAACACCGGGGTCCAGAACTGGTAGCCCAGGTAGTCGGTCCGGATCTTATAGTTGCCGTCGGCCAACTCAAAGGGCGCTTCACCCTGGCCGTTGGTGGCCTTGCTATGGCCCAGGTAGGAACCGGCCTCGGTGAACAGGTAGCAGGTGATGCTCTCCATGGGCTGACCGGGCGCTTTTTCCACGGTCAGCGTGAAGTTCCCGCCACCGGTGGAGATCTTGACCGGGTTTGCCTGGTCGGCCACCAAGACCGTGTTGCCCGAGAAGTACTGGCTGCCCAGGTGGTCGCCGCGGAAGTTGTAGGTCCCGGCCGGCAGCCGGTAGGACACATTTCCATTGGCATCCGAGTTGCCGTTGAGGCTCAAGTACGAACCACTTTCGCTGAACACATAGGTCGGTACGCCTTGGAGCGGATTATTCAACCGGGTCACCAAAACTTCAGCCCGGCACTCGGGGATGGTGATGGCTTTATTCTGCGCCGTGAAAACATCAGACCAGAACTGCCTGGACAGATAGTCTGCCCGGACCTTGTATTCCCGAACCGGGAGGTTGAACGTCACCTTGCCGTTAGCGTCGGTGTTAGCGTAGATCCCCAGGTAGCTGCCGGACGGCGTAAAGAGATACGTCTTCAATCCTTCACGTGGCTGGACATCGCCGGCATCGTTGCCGTTGACCGTGATCACCACATCCTGGTGCGGGATCTCCAGGTTGATGCCCGCGTCCATGGTTACGCCGGTCACATCAGTCCAGAATTGGTACCCCAGGTAGTCGGTCCGGATCTTGTAGCTGCCGGACGGCACGGCATAGCCGGCCTGGCCCAGGGCATTGGTGGTGACCGACTGGCCCAGATAGGACTCGCTGGCTGTGAACAGGTAGGTCTTGATGCCTTCCATGGGCAGGTCCACGCCTTTGGACAGGTTCAAGGTCAAAATGCCGCCGCCGCTGTCGATGGCCAGGGTGGTGCCGCCGTCGGCCACAGTCACGGTTTCGGAGAAGAACTGCCCGCCCATGATATCGGCCCGGAACGTGTACCCCTGCCCTTCCGGCAAAACAAAGGTCACTTCGCCGTTGGCGTCTGTGGTCTGGAACATTCCCAGGTAGGCCCCGGTTTCGTTGAACAGGTAGACCTTCACCCCTGCTTTAGCCACACCGCCCTGGGTCACCTGGATTGTAGTGGCCTCTTCGGCGATGGTGACATCGGTCGTAAGCATGCCCGGCACGCCGATCACCTGCGACCAGAACTGGTCGCCCAGGTAGTCGGCCCGGAACTTATAATCGCCATCTGTAAATTCACTGAGGGCAAAAGTGGCCTTGCCGTCCTCCTCGGTGGTGGCGTACTTGCCGGTGTAGGCCCCGGTGTCGGTAAAGGCATAGACCTTTATGCCGGCCAGGTTCCGGCCCGCATCGGTGGTGACCTGCACCTCGACTTCGCTGGCCTCTGTGGCGGCCACTGCTGCCAGGCGCTCGGCCCCTAAATAGATGAACTGGGCGGTAAACACCCCGGCTGCATCAGACTCGCCGATCAGGTTCCCGGCCAGGTCGTAGTGGTAGATGGTGGTATCGGCGCCCACGGTCTTTTTGATCCGCTGGCCCTTGCCGTTGTACACATATTCGCCTACCGTAGTGCCCTGGTCGGTGATTTGGATCAAGCGGTTGTTCAGGTTATAGATCAGCGTCTGGGTATTTCTGGAGGTGATGTTACCCACCCTATCGTAGCCGAAGGTCTGGGCCCCGGAGCCTGTGATTCCCGTGAGCTTGTGGGTGCCGGGTTCGTAGGCATAGGTGTCGGTCTGGCCGTCCAGGGTCCGGGTCAGCCGATTGCCAACCTGGTCGTAGGTATAGCCGATGGTTCCGTAGGCCCCGGTGGCGCTGGTGAGTCGGTAGAGGTCGTCATACCCGAAGGTCTGGCTGGCCGCAGCCGCGATCTGGTCGGTGATGCCGGTGATGTTCCCCACGGCATCCAGGCTGTAGGTTAGATCCTGGAAGCCGGGCACCTGCCGGGACGCTGCCCGGTACAACTGATCATAACCCCGGGTCTGGGTCAGACCGTTACCCAGGGTCATGTCCGTGAGCGGGCCGAACGACAGGTAAGCGAGGTTGTCGGCCACTACGCTGGTAATCGTGTCTTCGGTGGTGGTCACCCGGGTCACATTGCCGGACCCGTCGCGTTCGTACGTCACCGTGCGGCCGTCCGGATAGGTCATGCCGGTCAGCAAACCGGCTTCATCATAGTCGTAGCCAGTGGTGTAGGTCACCCCGTCCACGGTGTTTTCCGCAGAGATTAAATTGCCATCCACATCGTACCCGTACACGTAAGTCCCGGACGGATCGCTCATGCCGGTCAGCCGGCCCAGGCCGTTGACGCCTTCGTCGTAGGTGTAGGTTATATCCTGGGCGGCATCAGTGAAACTGACGCCGGTCAGGCGGTTGAGCAGATCGTAGGTGTACGTGATGACCGTACCGTTGGCATCGGTCTTGGAGGTCAGGTTGCCGGCCGCATCATATGTATAGGTCGTGGTGCCGGTGTCCGGCGAGGTCTCGGCGGACACCCGGCCTAAGTCGTCGTACCGGTAGGTGGTGGTCAGGTCCTCGGCATCGGTCACGGAGGCCAGGTTGTCGTGGGCATCGTAGCCGTAGAGGGTGATGGTGTCACCTGGCTGGGTCACGTGGGTCAGGCGTTTTAGAGCGTCGTAGACCTGCCCGGTGACCTTGCCGTTGGCGTCGGTCAACTGGGTGACCTGGTTGTTGTTGTCGTAGAGCAGTTCAGCATAGGTCGTGTCCGGATAAATGGTTTTCCAGAGGCGATTTACCGTATCGTAATCAAAGTCCGTGTACTTTTTAAGCGTATCCGTGTTGTCGTGGACCTCCTCGCGGGTCCGTTTGCCTTCCGTGTTGTAGGTGTAGGCAATGTAGTTGCCCAGCTTGTCCGTGATCCGGGTGTTGTTGCCGGCATCGTCGTAGGTGTACGTGATCTGCTGGCCGTTGGGCAGGTCAAGGGAGGTCAGTTGTCCGATGGCATCGTAACCGTAGACCGTTGTCTGACCGTTTCTGGTGCTGTGGGTAAGGCGGCCCACCGCATCGTAGATCATAGTCGTGATGATGCCATTGATATCAGTGACTGACTGCGGTTTGCCGTAGGCGTTGTAGCCGCTGAATACCGTCTCCCTGCCTAATGGGTCGATGATCTTTTTAAGCTGGCCCCGGTTGAGCCCCTCGGCTGTATCGTTGGGATAGTATTCGTAGGTGACGGTATCAGTCGTGCCTGCCTTGGGTCCGTCCACTGAGGTTATCTGGCCGCTGCCGTTGTACGTCATCGTAGTGGCAATGGAGGTCTGGGTGCCGTCACTGTATCCGTTGACGGTGGTGCCGGTCAGGTTGCCGTTGGCATCGTAGGTGAACGTGGTAACCGTGTCGCTGCCCGGATTGGCCACGCTCTGGCGGGTAATCGTGGTTACCAGGGTGTAGGTCGGATGGTAGATATAGGTAGTGGTACGCTCTTCGGGAGTGCCGACCGCTTCAGTCTTGGTCAGCACGTTGCCGCGATCATCATAGATGTAGGTGGTGATGTTGCCTTCGCCGTCCGTCTCCTGGCTCATCTGAAGGCGGTCGTTAAGCTCGTAGCTTTCACCCAGGGATGTCTGGCAGCTGCCGCAGCCGGCGCCAGAGGAAGATTTGACCCGGCCGATACCGTACTTCTCCTGGAGTTCGATGTCGGTGATGTTGCCCAGGCTGTCGGTTACCTGGCGGGTCATGATGCTATTGTAATTGATCTCTACGCGTTTGGCGCCATTAGCGCCTTCTGATACTGTGGCCCTGTCTTCACTGTCGTATATCACCGTGAGGGACCTGACGCCTTTTTCATCAACAATCCCTGTCAGATTATGGACATCATTGGCATCATCGTAGACGTAGGTTTTAAATGTTCCGTCCGGGTTGTCCACCCGGGTGAGGTTGTTGTTGGCATCATAGGTGTAGGTAAACGTGCCTACCGGTGTCACCAGGGTGGATAGTTGGTCCTGGGTGTTGTACTGAAAGGTAATTTGCCGTCCAAAATTATCGTCAACAGAACTGATTTTACCACCTGTGTAGGTGGTATTCTGGGTGTTTCCGTTGCTATCCGCTATCTGGATAAGATTGCCGCTAGTATCATAAGAAAGGGTGCGGCCGTCTGGCTCGGCAAGTGTGTATCCGCTTGTTACGGCGACGATCTTTCTGACGATGTCCGCTTCAGAGATAAACGTCCCCTGGCCATTGTCTTTAAAGTGGATTTGTGTTCCGTTTGCCGCAATTAGGACAATTGTATCGCCTGATATTGACAGGCTCTCTATATAGCTTGCGGTCCATCCATAGCCAGAAAAAGCCTCTACTTCGTCCTGACTATTGTAGTACCTTGTAAAGCCGAAAGGAAGGGTAGCCCCATTCAATTCAAAATCAACTTGCCGTTTATATTTATTGCCGGTGGCATAATTTATTGGGCTATCTGTTTGAGTTACCTGTTTACAAATCTGACAGGTTAATCCAAGATTCTTTTTCTTATCCGTACCATAAGGGTAGTTGTCATCAACATTCAGAATGCCGTCGCCGTCTGTGTCCGCTTCCCCATATGGCACGATGCAACCAGGAACCAAAGGATAATATACCCTAAACCGATCACCATTACACTTATTTCTTACTATTGTGTATCTATAGGCTATAACTCCATGTATATATCCATCCAATCCAAATTCTGTATTGTAACGCAGTTCTCCACAAGGTTGCCCCCAAATGTCAGTCCCCTGATTATTTTGCCACTCAATAGCTAAATCATGGTGTTCATGATAGCCACCCGCCAGTACATGCATTTCATCTGATGGTAATATTGAACACATTTCATTTGTCGCATAGGTCGGGTTGTCAGCTTGTGCCGTTACAGGCATCAGTATGAATAGAATTGTTATTAAAAGATTTTTCATTTTTTGCCTGGTGAAGGAAAAATGGGTAAGGCAAGTACCCTGCTTCTTTGGTATCTGGCTTGCCCGGCCGATTCCTGAGTCTATGAATGTGATCACTGATTTTTCCTCACTACGGTTTTGTATTAAGGCTATGTACGATGATAAAAACGACTACTTAAATATAGTCGTTTATGAACTCGCCGCTTAACTTGAATCGTTCCAGTGCTAATCTTTTTTAGATTAGTAGTGGATAGGGAGAGTTAATTTCGGAGGTGATTATCTTTATGAAAAACCTAAATGCGCAACTCGTATTCTAACCGGCTTAGATAAACAATAAGACTGGCGGTACATCTCGGGCCTTGAACCACTCCTAATAAAACCAACTTCTCCTATTACAACGGATAGTATGAATTTTCTAAAAGTTAGTGATCAACTTGGCCCGATTTGATGAGTTGATCTGCGATATGCAGGTGGGAACTTGGCTAATGAAAACCAAATTGGGGGGAATAAATCAGAAGGGGACATGTTTGTCAATGGTTTGTCATTGAGATTACGATAAGAATTGCAGTGAGATTTTTGTTGCACAGTTTTTTGGGCAGCTATGCAACAAAAAATGGGCAATCTGTAACCAAATGAAATAATCAGAGAAGTAAACAGGTAGGAATTCATTGCATTAGATTGTCGCAACACCCCCACCCTTCCTCCCCCTTCAAGGGGGAGGAGTTGGCAGAGCTTCGTGTGGAGGATTGCCAATGAATGATTCCGCTCCTACCAATATCGAAAGGGAGTTCGCATTTTTTGCGAACCCCTTTTTGAATTCACTTCTCTTCTGACTGGCAATATCAGAAGTTTGAGCTCTCTAAACGTCATACCGGCAAAGACCAGTATTCATAATATTTTCAGATAGTGGACTGGATCCCGGCCTGCGCCGGGATGACGATCACATCTCACCACCTCTTCATCTAATTGTCTATCTATATCTCCTCTCCACGAGCAATCTTCTTCTGCGCCATCTGGTCCCGTAGAAAACACCGGCCAGCGTCAACCCGACTATCAACATCAAGATGGCTGCCTTTTGAACAGCAGTGGTATGCAGGGCCACGTAACCGGCCGCCACGACCGGCGCCAGGACAATGCGGACCAGGGCACGCAGCGTGTCATGTTCGGTGATGACATCTGCAACCGGCGGCGAGTAGCGGTAGTAATTCTCTACAAACCACTGTCCGGCCCGGCTGGGCAGCAGGTAGACATCCCTAAACTGCCGGAGGGTCTGGACGTGCGGTTCTAATATGGAGCCGTAAGCTGCCGTGGCAATGAAGCAGCCACCGCCGCCGCCGGAGCCGGCTGCAGCCGTGACGGAGCTGCCGCTGGATGCGGGCGCGCCGATCCCAAACGCCGACAGGTGGTCGACCCAGAAGGTTACCTTGCCATTGACATAGTCTGCCAGGATGATCTGGGAGGCCGGCACTGCGGTAAAGCTGCGGTTAACCATGGCCGACATGGAGTTGGCCTGATAGATAAGCATCTGGCCGGCTTCCAGGGCGCCTTCGGGAACGTTGGCCGGGTCGAATGCCAGGGTGATCTCGAAGCGCTGCAGGTTGGTATTGGAGACGGTCTCGCCGTCCGCGTCGGTCATGACGATTTCCACAATCTCCGATCCGGTAATCACCGAACCGATGCCGGCCGCATCCGGATTGGCTTCGATGACCGCCACGAAGACTTTGTCTATGATCTCGCCGATGAGTCCGCCAGGCGGCAGGTTGACCGCCGCATTACCGATATTCACGGCCGCCCCGACGATCATGGGATCGGTAATCGGTGCATTCTGAGGGGCCGTGGAAGCCTTGACGTAGGTGTGCACGTAGGTTGTCGGAGTGCCTGTATTAATATCGTTGTCTTCGGTGATGTCGGCGGTCACCGTCAGGGTAAAGGTCTCATACGTCGCATGATTGAAGGTCCAGGCCGAGTTGGGGTTGTCCCAAGTCAGGGCCACAGGTGTGCCGCCCAGAAGCACTTCTATCTCGGCAGCTACACCGTCGAATGTCTCCAGGGTAACGGCCCCGGCTTTGGCAGTGATGGAGACATCCACGCTGTCCGGGATGCCGTCAGCCGGCACACTGGTATCCGCCCCGGGCACCGCGCTGACCGTTATGATGGTCCGCGGGATCAAGGTCAGATTGGCTGCCTGGGGCAAGGGGCCAACCACATTGGCGGAAGCATCATGGTAGCCCCTCTTGTGAGCTGTCACGGCATACTGCACCCCTGCCCCGACATAAGCCGGCGGCACCGGCAGAGAGTAGCTGCCGTCAACCGAGCTGACCGCCGTCCGGACCGGGACGTCGTTACCATCCAGAATGGGGGTGCCGTCTGCTGTCGCGGAAATTACTACCGCGGTTGTATCCTCAAAGGGTACGCCATCGCCGGACAAGGCCACCGTACCGTTGATGACATCAGTGTTGGGCAGCTTCTCAAGGATGACCTGCGAACCAAGTTCTTCCCCCGTCACCTCCTTGTCTACATGCCCATCAGCCGTAATGAAGAATCGATATATCACGCCCGGTATCTTGCGGAAAGTTGTGGGAGCAAAGTCAAACGATCCGTCAGCCAGGATGTTCGTTGAGATGGAAGGTTTGTGTTTGGCCGTTAATTTCCCGTTCAGGGCAGCCAAATCGGTCACTGCCAGATCAGAGGAGATAATGGCGCCCGCGCCGCCGCTGAAGGTGACGACGGGAACAACGCGGTGAAACAGGGTCCTGACGGTATCCAGTCCCGCCGTCTTCAAACGATCCACATCCGAATTACCCAATGAGTCATCGAGCGTAACCACAACCTGGAACGTCTTCAGTTCCGGAATGCCGGCGTTAAAATCGAAATCGTTGGTGCTGTCGGTGGTATTGGCATCCACGAAAACGCCGCAATTGGCGTTGGTGACGGCCGTGCCGTCCGGATCAACAGCACTGTACTGATAGACATTGCCGGTCGGCCCACCGGTCACGGTGAAGGTCACATCGGTGTCTACGCTTTCGTGGTTGCCGGACAGCGGTATGATCTTCATGGGAATGCGCACGTAGAAAACGAACAGGCGACTGGCGATTTCGCTGTCGACCAGGGTCACCTTGTAGACTCCGGCCCCACTCGAGGTAAAAAGCACATCCGGATCAAGGACAATTGCAGTCACATCGGTGCCGAAAGCACCCGCGACCGGGTTGCCGTTCCAGTCCTCTACCGACCAGTTATACACCCTGGTGGGATCGGACACGGCCAGGGTCGTGGTCTGCCCGAGGGTCAAAAGCGGGAAGGTCACTGGCTGGCCCGCGTTATACCCGGTGGGCAGATTCGGCACGGTAAGAAACGGGTCCAAAACGGTCAACTGGGCCGACTGCACTTCGGCAAAATCCGGGGTTGTGGTATCACTGAGCAATACCGGAAATGCCTCGTCTAAGTTATCCCAGTCAGTCGAAGTATTGTCCACAGCACCCACCAACACCGGGACCTTGGCCCGGGTATCACTGCCGGCATCGAAAAGGCCGTTACCGTTGCTATCGGTACCATAGCCGGCCGCTGGATTGAATATCTCAGACTGAGACAGTGAAAAGTCAAAGTTCGTATTGGCAGCTACATCGGGCTTTACCGTGAAAACCACCGTGAAAAGGGTCGTCTGGCCTGAAATTTCATTCGCTCCGCCATCGATTTCATTTACTGCCGCACCGCTTAAGTAGATTTTACCCGGCTCAGCCGCATTTACGCGGTGGTCTGTGGAATAATCGGGATTGGTAGCCGGAATCAGGGAGAAAACGACATCGCTTTGGGGATTGGCAACCGCCTCTGCGGTAGTTACCGGCGGAATCAGTATAGCCGGGTCGTAATTGAGTGTCAGGGCGCACCCCGCCACCTGGCTGCGGTCATCCAGAATGATGTGGACTTTTACCTTCTCGTCGGGCAGGAACACCGTCTTGCTGGTGTCATCGAGGCCCGTGACGTCCAAAGACAACGTGTAGGCACCGATCGAGCCCGGCCAGGCTACAGCCACGGCCAGGATCAGGAAAAGAAGCATCGTTTTATATGTTAGGTATCGCATGTCGCCTTCTCCAGTGCTCGCGATTTTAAGCGAATTCAGTTCATACCGGCCTTACAATCCGGCTTCCCGGCGAATGGCATAGGCGGCCTCCTCGAGACCGACTTTGAGATCACCGTTGATATCAATCCCAGCGGACAGACAGGCCTCGCAGGTTTCCGGTCCGGTCCCAGCCACGATCTGCATGGCCGCGACCTGATCGGGCAGCCCCAACGCATTGTCACAAGTCACATCGCCTGTGACAGTCCCGGCGCTGCATAGGGCAAACTGGGCATTGAGCTTGCCACCGCTCAGCACCCGCCCTGACAGGGTGGCGGTTTTCTCCACCGTATTCAAAATGGCGGCTTTCAACTCCGGGTAAAACCAGCCCGGCTTGCGGTCTACCAGCAACCCGGCCACTCCCGCAACAAATGGGGTAGCCATGGAGGTGCCGCTTTTATAGGCGTACGTGCTGGAGCTATACGTAGAGAGAATGCCGACCCCGGGTGCCATCAGATCCACGCTGGCCGGCCCGTAATTCGAAAAGCTGGCCAGGGCATCCGTCTGGGTGCCGGCGGCCACCGCGATAATATTGTCCAGGTTATACCCGGAGGGATAGTGGGGTGACACATCCGTGTTCAAGGGATTGTTGTCATCGTCCCCATTGCCGGCCGCACAGACCACCAGGACCCCTGCATTGCGCAAAGTGGCTAAGGCCAGATACTCGAACGAATCGTAGGTGTCCCCTCCGAAACTGCAGTTGACTACCCGGGCCCCGTTTTCCAGAGCGTACAGGAAAGCCGCGATGATATCGATGGAAGCCAGTGAATCGCCATCATCTGCCATTGCTTTGAGGGGCATGATCTGGACATTCCAGGATACCCCGGCCACGCCGGTGCCATTATTGCCCCGAGCGCCTATGATGCCAGCCACATGGGTGCCGTGGTAACCGCTGTCTCCGTCCATGGGATCAGCGTCGGCGTCATTGGGATCGGTGCGGCTGCTGCCCGCAAAGTCCCACCCGCGAATATCATCTACATAACCGTTGGCGTCGTCGTCCAGTCCGTTGCCGGGTATCTCACCCGGGTTGGTCCAGATATTGTCGGCCAGATCCGGGTGCAGATAGCGCACGCCAGTATCGATTACCGCCACCACCACGCCGGCACCACCCGTCGTAAACGCCCAGCCATCGGGGGTTCGGCTGGCACCATGTCCCCATTGATTGCCGAAGTTCGGGTCGTTCGGAGTCAAGTTCAGATAGCGCAACGCGTGCCGACCAACCATGTCCACCAATGTAGAGGCCCGGTAGAGTGCCAGCGCCTGTTCTGCATCCAGCCCGGCTTTGAGTCGAACCCGTTCGATCCGCAGAGCCGGTACACGGCTTAGCACCACACTGCCAAACGAAGCATGTAAGGCATCGCTCTTCTGCGCAGGCACACTTTCTTTGAATCGAACCAGCAACTCGCCCTCAATATAAGATGGCCGCGGGCTGTTTTTGGCCGGCAACCGTGTTTCAACAGGCTCGGCAGTAGTATCCGGCCCTGGAGCGGGGCCTTTTTGACCGGTGATAACAAGCTGCTTGCCAGCGCTACGGGCCGTGTCGCTGTAAAGTCCGGCGCGGGTGAGCATATAGATGTCTCGGTCCGGGTGGTAGGTGTAGACAAAGGCCCGGCTACCGGCCAATCGTTCCAGCCCTTCTTCAATGGATACGTCCTTGAAGGTCAGGCTGACGGTTTCCTGCAACCCTGTAGCAGAATGATCTGTTTCTATCCGGATCCGGCCTGGTCGGCGATAGCCTGCAATACCACGGCCAGCGGGACCTTTTCCGCTTGCAGTGACATAATGCCGTCCTGGATAGTAACATCCAGCTGCCCCTGACCGGGCGGCAAGTCTATCGGGTTGGCGCAGACAGGCAGCACCAGGGCACCCAGAATAAAGCCGACTGCCATCAGGCCAACGTTCAAAGCAGTGCGCGTCTTCCGGATCACCACCCTCCGGGAGCTGCTTTCCAGTGTGCGCCCTATGGTGATTTGTCTTCGCATCGGATATTTCCTCTAAATGCCTTTTTTCAAAGGCACTGTGGCTAGCTGCATGACCCGCCGGGCGTACAAGCGCCAGGCCGGTAAGTTGACCGCGTCCGGAAAACCCTGCCGAATAATGTCGGGACGTGGAAAAAAGGTCTCCCAGATGAGCCGGCCCTTGCCGTGCTGCATTCCGGCGGGGAACAGCACCAGGGTGGACCACTGCGGTAACGCTCCCTGATGCTTGCGACGGCGCAGCAGCCGCTTCTCCAATCCGCTTATGGGCGTTGCCTCTTGAAACCGCCGGGTTACATCCGGGAAGTTCAAGGCCCAAAATTCATCCAGTAAAAAGAGCAACTGCGCCAGAGCACGGCTTTGTCCCAGCAGGCCTGCCCGTTCGATCAGCTGCCACCAGTCGTCCGCGTCAAAGCGGTCCAGGAGCAGGCGGATATCCAGCAGCCAAACCAACCGCTCCAGGTTGTGCTTCAAGGCGTGCAGCCACAGGTAGAGCACCTGGTCATAGCGGTTGAGCCGCCAAGCGGTTTGATTACCGACCCGAAAGGTCTCCGCTTCATGAAACAGGCGCGCCTGATCAACCGCTAGCAGGTGCTGCCGGGCGGCGATGCGGTCGGCCCAGAGCAGATGGGTGTGGATGTCCACCACCGTGTTCCCTTTTTTAAAAGTTTGGGGATACCGCCGGCTCGAACTGTATCCGCACGCCTGCAGCAGCTTGCTGAATGCCTTAAAATCTTTGGGCAGCACCCACATGTCGATGTCGTACAATGGCCGCAAACCCGGCTGGACATAGAGATCATCCGGCAGGGCCATGCCCTGTAAAAATACCGCCGGCACCCTGCTATTGGTCAAATGGGCCGCCAGATCCACCAGCGCGGCCCTTAAGCACAGCTCGTTTTGAACCGCATGGTAATGGGTCTGGGTTAGCCGGCGTGCCAGCTGCGTACCGAGTGCCTCCAGCCGGCCTGTCTTTTTCAAGCGGCGATACACAATGCCCGCCAGCCCTTCGCTTACGGACCGATACACCAAATCGGTTGGGTTGGCCAACGCGGCAACTTGCGCGGTCAACCAGTCATCCATTTGCCCAGTGGCAAACTCGGCGGCCAAGGCAGCCAGGATCTGGTCGAGCTCGGATCGCATCCGTCGTGTACTCCTATTGTATCTCTCTTAACCCGGCCCAGTGTCCAAATCTGCCAGCGGCATGATGAGGGCCGGATCACCCAGCAGGCTATAAAGCCCTACCAGGAATTTGTCCCCGGAATTCAGGTAATAATCGCGTAATGCATTAAGGATCAAATCGCCCAGTCGGGTATCAGTCCCGACCGCGCTGGTCATCTGGTCGGCGAATTCCTCATTCAGCCACACGGCCTTGGCGTTGACAGACAGGCCGGTAGGCGCCCAGACGGCAATTGCGCCGCCGGCCGGCCATTTCACCAGGGCTTCACCTAGGGTGTCGATGCCAGGCAGCGCAAAATTACCGACAATACAGGTCAGCGCCGCCAACAATGGCCGCTCGCCGGCATTGGTCAAGGACGGTAGATCGGCCAGGGTCAGCAGCCCGGCGCCGGCCAGGCGGTCATAGCCGCCGTGGCCGATGTAGTTGAACAGCAGGGTGCCGGCATTGAGCTGGCCGACCACGTCTACATTGGTCCCGCCATCATCCTGGTAAGCGGTACCAATATCGAAACCTGGGGGTAGACGGTCAGCAACACCGGCACTGTCGGCCTTGAAATCGCTGGTTTCCCCGGCATATTCCGGCGAACCGGCCACCATCAAAGCTCGCTGCCGCCAGGGACCGCTGCCGCTCTCAAATGCCTTGATCTGGTTGACCATGGCCGTCAACTCGGCGGCGGAAGTCGCCGGGAGGCGTCCCAGCGCCATATCCGGCACCCCGTCATTGCCGCTGACATCCGCCAGCAGCTGATCACTGGCGAACAGGCCGTCGGGCGTTCCCGTCAACAGGGCCGGGATCTGGTTGTCGCCGAACCCGCGGATATTCTTGTAGTCGAACGTCCCGTTACCGGCCAGCACGACATATTGGGGCGCCTGCGCCCAATTCGCGTAGGCATAGCGTAGAAATTCCCGCACGGCCTCCGGTGCCGGAATGCCATTGTTAAAACCATCGACGATTTCATTCCAGGCGACCACCCGCCCGGTCAATCCCTGGGATACCCGATGATCGACGAGTTCCTGGGCCTGTGTGGTAAACGCGGACGGCGCAATGACCAGGTAATCATACGCATTGCCGGTATCCCGCAAATCGGTATCGTTGACGGCCGTTACCACCGGTGGCACGATGGCGGTATTCGGTACCACGGCATAGTAAGGGGACGTGGCCGTAAAGGGCGCAAAGGTGGCCCGGTAGTTACCGACCGAACCGTCCACCAGGGTGGTGGTCACCAAACGGGGGCGATCGGGATCGCCCACATCCAGCACCTGTATACCGGTCGAACTGAAACCGGACACGGTCACTTCCGCGTGGTTGTCACCCAGCAGCGCCAGCTGGTCGGCGAAGGCCACCATGGCCCGCGGATAGGTGACCGTGACGGAATCCACCGCGACCGTGCTGTGGGCCACGCCGGCATCCAAAACAGCCTGAAGGCTGAACAGATCGGCACCGCTGTTGGTTAAACCGACCGTGGCGGGATCGATATCGGTAATCTCCAAGGTGTAGGCGCTGACCCCGTCCCAGCGGGCTTCCCCAACCGGGATGCCGTTCACCGCTGCTACCACGTGGTGGTCTTCAAGAGCAGCGGAATTATCACCACCGAATAAGCGTACGGTCAGATCCAGGGGCCCCTGCCCGTCCCAGCCGGGGAGAAAGATCGGACCGGCAAAGATATCGCTGCCGCCAACGCCCGCGTTAAGGATCCCCCAGATCCAGTAATCCGCAGCCGGATCATTGAAAAAGTCGGTCAGGGAGATCAGGTCCTGTTCCATGTGCAGGGTGTCGCGGAAGCTCTGGATAGTGGCGGACGGCTGGAGGGCGCCCGAGTTGTCCACCGGTGTCCGCACACCGGCCAGCGCCTGCAGGCCATACAGGGCCTCGGGCAGACCGGCCCGGTCATCGCCATTCACATCGGCCCCAGACGCGGTATAGTCTGGCCGCACGCCGGGAACGATCACACCGGCTACCGTTTTGAGGGCGGCCGCGACATCGGGGGCATCCACCCCGCCGGTGCCGGTCACATCACCCTCGGCATCGCCGGGTTCCATGAGCAGACCGGTGCCGGGCCTGAGCCAGTAATAGTTACTGGCCGTATAGAGGCTATCGCTGCCGGTGCCATAGAAGTAAAGACCGGCATTGGCCGCGGCCGGCAGATAAGGCACCAGGCTGCCGTTGCGGGTCAGCGCCAGGTTGCCCTGGCCGATGGCGCTGATCACGTCTGCTTCGGTCATGCCGGTCAGTAGGCCCGCAATCTGGACCGCACTGAGGTAGTAAAATCCTTTGGCAGCAATGCTGATTTTCAAGGCGTCGCCGGGCGACGGGGCCGCCAGAGACCGTGAAGCGGCCAAGGTTCGGGCCACTGGCTGGGGCAGACCGTTGGGCGCATGGGCATCCCGGTGAAAATCAGCGGTCATGGCGCCCAGGCCGGCCACTTTGGCCGGGGCGGTGCCCACGGTGACCGTAAAGGGACCGTAGCGGTTAAGGTCGCCGCGGCTTTCGATTTCTTCCAACTGATAGGTTACCCGGTCGCCCTCATCCACATCAGGATCCGCCAGGCGATAGATGCCCCCCTGGGGATGCCCCAACAGGCTCGGCACCGGGCGATCGTTCACGAGCTCATAGTCGCCGGTGGTCGTATCCAGGCGCAACAGGTTGAAGGCTGCCGTGCCCACTTCCGAAGCGGTCTCCCAGTAGACGATGCTTTGATCCGCCTGGCGGCAGGCCCCGAAATCGGAAAGGACCACCTGGGTAGCAATAAACACCTGGGCGCTGGCATTATCACGGCCGGGATCGGCCGGGTCCGCATAGTCCAATTGAAGCTGCGGGGTCGTGCCCCCCTCGACATACAAGGTTTCCGCCGCGGTGGGCGGGGTGACCGTGCCGCAGCCGTCTGGCAGGGCACTACAGCAGTTGATTTCCGGATCCGCGCAAGAGACCAAGGGCAATTCGCCGAAGCGCCGACCATCAGCATCATTGGCAAAGATACCGGTATTCACACCGGTTTCATAAAGCGTAATCACCTGGCTGGCACGGGTCACAGAGTCAACCACTGTCACCGTGACGGTATCAATGGCGCTCGGGTTTATATTACTTGCCGGGTCGGTAACCTCCAGCGCATTGACGAACACACCGGTATCCGGGCCGGTTTCGTATAGTGTCACCACCACACTATCACTGGTATCGGGGTTGGTTACCGTTGCGGTTACCGTCTCAATTTCCGTAGGATCTTCGTTGCGATCTTTATCGGCCACCTGCAAGTACACCGGTTCGCCGGCCGACACGTCGATGCTGGCGACCGGGTTTCCAAGCTCATCGGTAAAATTGGGAACCCCGATGGTACGCACTTCGGTGATCACCGAAGCCACCGACGGTTCGGTGGTCTGATCGGAGGTGACCGAAGCCGTATTGGTAATCGACATGGGGATGGTCGCATTGTCAATCGTAACTTCGAAGGTCACCACCATCGACTGCCCGGGCTGCAGGCTGTAGGCATCCGCCGCGGTCACCAGGTTGGGCGGGTCCCCGCCGGGCGTGGGCGCGGTGGAGATAATTCCTGAAAAATCTATCCCCTGGACCCAGGCCGGCCAATTCTGCCCGTTGTAGCGTCTTTCCAGCTGGACCGTGTCATTGGCAATGTAGCGGGCCGACCAAATGGGGCGCGGATAGGCGGTACCGGTTCCGTTGGATCCGTTGGTAATCAGGGCCATCCGGTTTCCGGTGGCGCTGTCTACCGTCTGCGAGTAAGTGGTGCTGTTGGTATCCCCATCGGTTTTAAAGCGGTAGTCGACGGCCAGATCGGCATGGGTCAGGGCGTAGACTTCGAAATCGAGGGCCTGGCTGTATTCAATGCCGATGGCCACCTGGGTCTCCACGGTGTTGGGCGGGTCGGCGACCCCGTAGTCATCACCAAGCGTAATCAGCACACCTTCACCGGCATCGCCAATGCCGTTATCATTGGTATGGCCAGTGCCCCAAACCCAGGTGTTGGCCCGATTGACGCCGCTGATCGGCGCTGTGGTATACGCTGCAGCAGTGGCGGCTCCGTTGGCACCACTGGTTCCCTGGACCCGGACCCGCTGAACCGTCCAATCAGTTCCCCATTCAATCGCCATGACCGTGCTGGTGGCCGTCCGCAAAGTTACGCCGCCGGCGTTGCGGCTCCAATTGATCGTATCCGTGCCTGACGGCCAAATCCGGACATGGGCGCTGTTGTGATTGGCAGCACCGCCGTTGTTCACATCGCCGCCCGCCCCATTGAACCCGCCGATCAGCATGGCCTGGGCTAAACTAAACCAGCCATTGGTAACCGTATCTGTTCCGCTGGTGGCGGTGCCGGTATGCGCGACCCGGGCCACATCGCGTAGCAAGAAGCCGCTACCGGAGTGATCGCGCAGGGATTCTACAACCGTGATCACACCTTCCCAGCCATTGACATTGCCGTTGCGGACGAACCTTAAAATCGTCCCATTGTCATCCACCGGGTCGGTATCCACCAGGTCACCGGTACCCAAGGGATCACCGGACAGGGCTATGTAGTTTTCATCCGGCCCCCTTGTGGCGCCATCCCCGTCACTGCCTTGGGCGATCACAAAGTAATTTTGCGCGAGGTCCTGATTCAGAATCAAATCGTAACTGGTGCCGGTAAAACCGCCGGTGACATAATATTCGGTTACCCGAAAGACCTGGGCCGGAGCCGTGACCATGCTGCTACCGGGAACATAGGTCGTCCCGGCCGGCACCGGATCGGATACCACCAGGTTATCAATGGGACCGGTACCGTTATTCGATACGGTTACCGTATACGTCATTTTGTCCCCGGTACTGTCGCCGGAATAATAGGGACTGCCCACATCCACGGTTTTCACCACATCGCGTTCGACTATGTAAACCGTATCCGTAGAGGTGTTGTTGCTGGGGTTGTTTTCGTCCACCCCGGCATCCACGGTAGCCGTATTCTGGATAGATAACGGCGCGGTGGCATCGACGTTCACCGTGAGTGTTATCGGAGGCAGATTGGTCCCCGCCACAACAGGGGTAAGGACACTGGCGGGATAGGTCCAAACCACGTCGGGCAGTGCAGCGGTATTCACAGACCAGCCGGAACCGGAACTGCTGACGTAGGTCAATCCGGTGGGTATGGTATCACGCACGACGATATCGGCGGTCTGGTCCTGGGGACCGCCATTGGTCACATTGAGGGTAAAATTTCCATTGTTGTTTTTGAAAAAGGTACCAGTATGCGACTTGATGATGGACAGGTCGGCCCCGGAAACCGTGGTAACGGTGATGACGCCCACACCGGTATGCGTGACATCCCCTTCGGCACCTTCCACACCCGTCACGCTGGCCGTCCAGTTGTCGACCGGCCCGCCGAGGGGAATCGTGTACGTATATTCGTATAATTTGTTGACCGTTCCCGAATCGAAAACCTCAGTCATAACGGCATCATCTACGGTCAGGGTCCCTTCCGGATTGATAATGTCTATGGTGGCAGTGGAGATATCATAGCTGCCAAAAGGATCGCTGATATCAGCCCGCACCCATACGGTAGTTCCGGGAAGAGCGGTGGTGATCTCGCTGCCGCCAGGATAAGCGGCATCGTAAAATTTCACTGAGTCAACGTTAATCACGGTTTCGGCGTCCAGGTCCACGAGAGACCAATGCTGGACAGCACCCGCATCGGGCACATCATTAGCGATATCCACAATGGCCTCAGGGTAAACATCCAGGTCATCGCCAAACTCCGCGTTGACCGGCGCGATGTCCAAGGTGATGGCTGAACCGGCCGGTATCGTCCGCGTGCCGGTAATCGGGATGTTGTAAATTTGCGCATCGAGGTTGACATTGCCTAGCACCAGGCCGTTGATCGTATAGGTACCAATGGGTGCTCCGGCACCGGCATAAGAGAGGGTCAGCGTAATGTCAAAGGCAGTGGTACCGCCCCAGGCAGGATCGTAACCGTCCACGACAATCAGGGTAACCGGCACCTCAGTTGCGGCGGCATCAATGGTAATATCACTGGCGCCGGCCGGAGTCAGCGTCCATGTTCGGTTACTACCGCTGGGCACCGCCACAAAATTCTGGGGTGGTACGGAGGCTGTTCTGGAGAGCGTCTGATCTTCATAAAAGTAGAGCGGTTTCTTACCTTGGGCCGGGATCTGAGAAGCCTGAACGATAAGGTCGGGAGCTGAAATAGATTCGTTTCGTCCATCCGGATTGTTAATATCGGCCGAATTGCTCAGCAAGGTCCCTTGACTGGCGGTTCCCTGGATTGCAACTTCGAAGACGATCTGAGCACTACCACCGGCCGCCACATTGATGCCTGTCAGGGTTAGCAGACCCGTCCCTGAATCGTAGGTAGACCCGCCTCCCAGCGGGTTTCCGGGATTGGTTGTCAGATTGAAGGAGGTGCGGTCGAAATCAGCATCAATGGTATCGGTCACCGAGACGCCATTGGCCGCCAGCCCGGCAGTTTCGTTTAATTGGATGGTGTATCGAATCAAATCGCCGGGTTCCGGATCGCCGCCGTTGAGATCCAAAACGGTCTTGGTGGAAGTGGAGAGATCCGGCATGGCGATAACGGTGATGTCCTCGGCCGTATCATTGCCAGGTATGAAATCAGCCGTGGGGCTGGCCACCGCCACCTGATTGGTCACCGTGTTGGGTGCTGTGGCAGTATCAACGGTCACAAGCAGGGTCAATGTCGCTGCACTGCCCGCCAGCAATGTGCCTCCGGTATAGTCGAATTGAAGGGTTTGGCTGGGAAGCGTGGTGGTCAGCGTCCAGGGCCCGGAATGTGAGTCGTAAATAAGTCCGGTCGGCAGGGTGTCGGTCACTGTAATCGTTGCAGTGTCCGCACTGGGACCGTTGTTGGTCACCTCGATGGTGTAGGTATTGGTGGTCAGTGGATCAAAATCGGTCGCATGGGATTTGGTAATGCCCAGGTCAGCCATCGGGGTGGCCAATACTTCCACATCTTCGTCCGGTTCCGGATCCTCCAGAGGAATGGTATCGTCATCATAGGCGATGGTTCCGTCGTCATCGATGCCGGTTGCGTTGGCATCGCTGTCGTAAACCCCAGGTGCCGTATTCATGTCCACAACTGCATCGAAGACGACGATGACGTACTCATCCGTCCCAATCACCCAGGCGCCTGGAGTGGTCCAGTTTCCGTCGTTGGTGACGGTCGTGGTCGCCACAACACCACCGCTGGAATTGTAGTGGGTAATCGTGGCATCGCTGCTTAAATCATTCGTAAAATCAGTCGGCAGCGTACTGGTGATGTTGATATTCTGGGCGCCGGATGAGCCGACGTTGAGCACCTTGATCTCATACCGGGCCGTGCCGTCGCTGACGCCGTCCGCCACCGCATACTTGGTCACCGAGTCCATATCGATCTGGAGGACGGCATTTTGAACCGTCACATCCTCGTCATCCTCCGTATCGGTGGTGGGGGTGTGCGCATCGGCAATGATACCGGTGCCGGCATCGTCTATGAGGCCGGTTTCGTTGCTGTCGGCAATGGCGCTGTTGTCATATGTGGCCGGCGGGGCGCCGGCGGGCACATTGACAGTAAAATCGATGGTGACACTGCCACCGGAATTAATGGTCCAGGGGCCCCACTGCAGATTGGTGTCCAGATCGGTCGGTTCACCCCAACCCACTTCACGCGGCGCACTTATCTCCGTGTAGGTGCTGCCGGTAACGCCGTCGTAGGTGAATCCATCGGGCAGCTGATCGGTGATATCCACACCGGTTGCCGCGCCGGTTCCAAAATTCTCAATGAAGATGCGATAGTCGGCACTGCCGCCGGCGGCAACAACCGGTGTGGATGTGGTTTTATTGATCAGCAGGGAATTGACGATAACATCTTCGTCCTCTTCGGGATCTTCGTCATGGGGCGTCCCCGGATCTTGTTCCACTTCCCCTTTGTCGTCAATACTGTCTGTGCTGCCATCCCAGGTGAACCCGGCGGCGGCATTGCTGTCGTAACTGCTGGGCGGGGCATCGGCAGCCACATCCACATCGAAACTGACGATCACATACTCACCGGGACCCAGGGTCCAGACGCCGCCCCAGGCGCCGTCGTTCGTGTCGGTTGTACTGGAAATCACCCCGCCGGAACTGTTGTAGAAGGTGATCGTGGCATCGGCTGCGGCATAACTGAAATCGGCACTCGCCAGGGTATCGGTCACCGAAACGTTGGTGGCGTTCTGGTCCGAGATATTGTCCACGCGGATGGTATACGAAGCCGTTGTTCCAGCCGAGATAGACCCGGTACTGGTATCTTTATCAATGGTCAGGGCGGTTACGTAGAGGGCCACACTGTCGAACGGTGAAAAAACCTGGGAACCGGCGAGCCGGGTCCCGCTGGCCTGGGCCGTGTTCGAATAGGTATTGACGGTGACACTGCCATCCGTGACCGCCTCGAACACGATGGTCAGGGTTTCATTGGCGGTCATGTTCAAACCATTGAGCACGGTGTTGTCCCAGGTAATCTCCTGGCCTACAATCGCCGGGTTCGCCGCCGCTCCTATTTTTTGGGTGCTGTCGGGGAATGTAATCCGGGTGCTGTTGTTTTTGAAACTGAACCCGGGCGGCAGCAAATCTTTCACAACGATGCCGGATACTGGAAAATCGAACGTGTTGATAACCAGGGTAAATTCGGTTTCACTACCGGCCACCGGCGGCAGGACGGTGGGATCGGCTGTTTTCTCAATCCCCAGGGTCAGGTCGATCCACTCTTTGGGCATAGGCAGGTTGGCCGTACCCAGGTCAAGGTAGGGGTTGCTGGTACCGGCCGCGTCGGCATCCTGGCCCCAGGCCACGGCCAGCGGACCCGTGGCCCAGATATGCATGGCGGTGTTGACATTGTCTGGATCGAATATCTTTTGCGAATCAAGCTGGTTCAGATTGTACTGGACATCAACGATACCATCGGTGGGACTGTAGTCCACAAACACCACTGTTTCGTCAAAGACGGCCGTCACGTAGGCCGGAGACCCATTGTCAGCCGGGACCGCATCAGAGGTACCGGGGGCCCAGCTTAGAAAATATTCATCCGTTAGAAAATCACGTGGGACCAAGCTATAGCCCCAGTCGTAGGTGCGGGATTCGGTATCGGATGATCCGATGCCCCAGAAGATATTGTCCGAACGCAGGTAAACACCGGAGCCGGCCGGAACAAAACGTCCGGTTCCGTCTTGGTAGGAAACGGTGGATTTGGCCGGAATGGTAAAGCTGCCGCTGCCCCCGGTATCGGCCCACTCCACAATGATCTGGGCCGTATGCGGGTTGTAGAGGTAGAGATCGACATCGGAGCCACTGCCCTGGCTGCTGACCGAACTGAGATACTCATTGTCCCACATGCTGTCGGGCATTGCATTGAAGCCCCTGGCTTCATAGGCATTGAAACCGCCGCCGACCCTCCCGACAATAAAATGGACCTGTACGGGTTGTTGCCCCTTTATTTGCGTACCGGCATTGATGTTGAATAACTCTGTTGTGTCACCCTTGTTAAGGGTGGTGACGACATCAACTGCTCCGGTAAGCGGGTCGTCTATCTGGACAACGTTATTGTCGGAAACTGATTGAACCAGGACATAGGTCCGTTCAAAATCATCATAGTTGCCATTGGCGGGTAGGGCCAAATCTTCGCCCACCGGAATGGTATAATCTGTCAAAAAAGGTTTTATGGGGAATAGTTCCCAGGAGATAGCAAGGTTCGGCCCGCTATCTTCCGGCCAACTGGTGCGTGAAACGGTGACCGAGGTACCGGCGACATAAAGGCGGTCGCCCCCGTCAAAAAAGGTTGCAGTGCCCCGGGGAGCACAGGGGATATTGGCCCCGACAAGTTCCAGGACTTCACCGGCATCCAATACCTGCCTTAAATCATTCGTATTATCAGGATCGGCCGGGTCGAATTCATATCCGTCCTCCCAATGGTCGTAATAAACCGTTGTGTCGTCCCCGGTAGCGGTAATGGAAATGACGGTACGCATGCCGGGAACGGAAGAGATAGCAGCGCCCTCATCTGTGGCCAGGGCGCTGAACACATTAAACATCTGTTCTTCCCGACCAGGAACGTAGTACTCAGAGTACCCACCGAAGATCGCCGCCTGAGCCGGCAAAAGATACGTGACGACCAAGAGGAATGCAATTGAGAGCACCCTGGCTATGGATCCGATCTTCATTCTGTATTTGACCCCTAAACCCATTTTAGCGGTTTTTGTTACCTGTGTGATGCTGGGTTCTGATTAGGTATGTAGATACCTATATATAGCCCCTTATAGCAATCTTGCAATATCTATACCGCGAATCCGACTGTCACACATAAAATATAAAGATCCCCTGCAATAAATTTATCCGAGCTATTTCAGGCAAGTAACTGCTCACTGATACGCGCAAAAGCACCGTTTCAACCACTATTTATACCGTTTTGGAGCGTTTCGGGCAAGGCTCTCCAAAAATTGTTGTTCATCATGCGCCCGCTTCTCCCAGAAATACCACATAGTGGTAGCGCTGAATAACCTGGGCAATTCCAGAGAATCAGACTTCCAAGCGTTGCAATATTAAAGTTTTTAATAGGGCTGTTAAAAGTATTTATAATCGCCCACACATCGGGAGGTGCGGTAAAAGCGCTTTTTGTTCGGTAGAAGCGCCGGATTGGAGGCTGCTTCGCTATTCAGCCAGATCAATGAAACTCACCGGTATTATCGTCCGACCTTCTTTGCTATTGAAAGTGGTCCTTGAGATGCAGTATATAAGAAAAAGTAGTCATCGTTAAGATTGCCGACGATTCAGGATTTGATGAACAGTGACCATGACGACTCGCAAAAACAGATACGTTTCCACTGAAAACATCGTCAAACGCGACATTGCGGATGAAATCATCCTGGTACCGATCCGGGGGAAGGTCGCGGATATGCAGCGCATCTACGCACTTGACCCGGTGGCTGATTTTATCTGGGAACGCTTGGACGGCAGGCAGTCCGTGGGTGACATCCATGCCGCCGTCGTCAGAAATTTCGATGTCCCCGCTGAATAGGCCTACCAGGATCTTATCGAATTTATTGAAGAAATAATGGACGCCAACCTGGTAAAAGAGGTGACCTGACCGTGGATTGTCCGGATACCTAATGGCTCAGCAACGCCGAGTATTACCACATGTTCAGCCGCAAGGTGGATGAGCGCCGGATTCCTGTTTCCGGAAGCTTGGCACTGACGGACCGGTGTAACCTGCGGTGCATCCACTGCTATTTAGGCCAACCGCAGCAGGCTTCTCGTGAGTTGACCACGGCGCAATGGCTGGCCATTATCGATGACATCACCCGGGCCGGGTGCCTGTATGTGTTGCTGACCGGTGGGGAACCCTTGTTGCGCAAGGATTTCGCCACCATCTACCGCCACGCCAAAGAATCGGGATTGATCACATCTGTATTTACCAACGGAACCAGGCTTTCTTCTGATATCATAGCCTTGTTTCAAGATTTGCCGCCCCATGGCCTGGAGATAAGCCTCTATGGCGCGACCGATGCGACCTGTACCAAGGTGACCGGCCGGGCCGATGCCTACCAGCAATGCCGGACCGGCCTGGACAAATTGCATGCGGCCGGGATCCCGTTTAGTTTAAAAACCATTCTGATGAAGTCCAACTTACCTGAATTTCATGCCATAAAGGCCATTGCCCGTCGCTACCAGGCTGATTTTCGGTTCGACGCAGCCATCTTCCCCTGCCTGGACGGTGATACGGACCCTCTAACTCAGCGGGTAGACCCCGAGCAGGCGGTCGCCCTCGAACTCGAAGAGCCCGAAATGGTGTCGCGCTGGAAAGCGTATCTCGATCGACAGGGCGAGTTCATCCCTTCGGAAACGCTCTATAACTGCGGGACCGGGTTGACTTCATTTCACATTGACGCACGGGGTCATCTGCAGCCCTGTGTACTGGTGGACCGGGTACAATACGATCTGCTCCAGGGTGAATTCGAGAAAGGCTGGCGTGAGGTAATTCCACGCATCAGAGACATACCGGTCCATAAAACCGGAGAATGCGCGCAATGCTCTGAACGCTCCTTATGCGGCCTGTGCCCCGCGTTTTTCAAATTGGAAACCGGATCAGAAGAGGTCAAGTCCGACTATCTTTGCACCATGGGCCAACAGAGGTTCAACACCATTTTTGGATATAACCCCACAGGAGGCCAGGATGCCCGAAGATCATAATGATAACCAGGATAAAAAACCCTACCAGAAGCCCCGGTTGAGAACCATCGAGCTGGTGGCGGACGAGGTTCTGGCCGTCGGCTGCAAAGTTCAGAACGGCACGTCAGGGGTTGGTAATCCCAAATCCAGCTGCGCTTTTCCGACCACCTGTTTCAACGAAGGGTCATAAGGACCGCGCATCGGCACAGGTTGCCCACACCCTGCTGGAACCATATCCCCCCGGGAAGGATTGACCCGCATGACCAGCGCGCTGAACCTTGAAATAGCCGGCATCTCAATTTCTATTTGCGGCGCCGATGACAGTATTGACGTCAATCCCCCAAACGACCCGACCTACCAGGCTTTTATCATTGCCAATGCACCTCCCCAGCCCACTATCCGGGTGACGGTTTATCCCCGCCCGGCGACTGAACTTGACCGGATTGAATGTGTCCCGCTGTTTGATGGCGGTGGTGTCTGGAGCCTTTTTAGAACAGAAGGCGGCTATCTGCTGACCCACAATCCGTTTGAAAAACGGCCGCCGCTATGGTCACTCGCTACGGATACAGAATTCACAAGGATAGACGCGTACTGTCACACTTCCATATGCACGCCCCTTGGGAAGCGACTTAACATCCCCTGCCCGGTATCCTATCCCCTGGACCAGATCATCCTGCTGCACCACCTGGCGTTGAAAGGCGGTTTGATCGTCCATAGCACAGGACTGGCGCACGCCGGCCGGGGTGTCCTCATGGCCGGTCCCTCCGGGGCCGGGAAGAGTTCGGTCGCGCGCCTGCTGGCGCCTGGCAAGACATTCTCGGTCATCAGCGATGACCGTATGGTGGTCAGAAAAGTAAACGGCGAGTATCACACATTCGGCACCCCCTGGCCGGGAGAGGCAAACATTGCCGTGAATCGCAGCTTCCAGCTTGGTCCTATTTTTTTTCTGACCCAGGCAGCCACCAATGATGTCCGCAGGATATCGTCCGCTGACGCCTTAAAGCGCCTGCTTCCGGTCACATCGATTCCCTGGTATGACGATCAGGTCCTGCCGGGGGTACTCGATTTTTGCGGCGACATCGTCAAACACACGACGAACTTTGATCTGCGGTTCACACTCGATGGACCGCTCATCGAAACCCTGGCAGATTGTCTTTAGGAGCCCGGTGTTGAATAATGGCCAACTGCTTACATCTAAACAGCGGCAATCCCCGGCTAACCCGCAAGGAAATAACCGCTTGGATCTCTCGACGTTATCATGGTCTCCATGACGACATCCTTTTTAAAAGAGGAGTCCGGTTTCTGGGCACATCTCTGCGCACCTACAAAGATTTCGACACATATATCACCCATGCCGCTTTTCACACCCTTGAAGGTCTGACCCTGCCGGTCGCTCTGGGTAGGGATGGTGACTTACCCTGGTTTGCCAGCCGCGCGGCAGCCGAAAAGATCGGCCGCCGCCATCAACCGGTGAATCGCCAGGTCTTCTGGGAAAAACTGATGGTTGACATCCCCGGCGGTTGGTTCGCGCAGCCTGAATATGTTCTCGCCAGTGGCACCGTGAAGGGTGCACCCGCTGGGACCGCTCAGTATGCGTTTGTGAACATAGAAATAAAACCTGCGGCAAGCATCTGCGCGGGCCTTCAGCCGGCAGACTTCACCCCGGGATCTGATCGCATCCCACCAGCGGACCGGACGGCAATTGAATACTGGGGGCGGCTATTGGAGCTAGCAGATGGACAGCCCGCCGACCGGACTCATATCACCCGCTCACTTTGGGAAGCTTGCCAGGCAGACCCCGTTCATCCGAAGTTTAACGAAAGTGTGCTCCTGACCGGCGCCCTGCTGGATCAGGCTCCCGTTTGGCTGACAGAGTTTCGCAAAGGTGCGCGTGACGCTCTTTTTCGGATGGCCCTGGTGGCCTTTTACAATCCACCTGACAGGTCGCAAACGCGCCTGGCCGGATATGTCGCCCGAGAATTTGAAGCGTTCATGATGGAACTAAACGAGCAGCGCAAAGACCTTTGCCTGGACTTCATCGGCTCCATAGGAATCGAAGCGGCCATCATGGGCCATTCGCTGTTTCGCAGGCTCGTGGTTGAAAAAATCAAAGCCCTGCGTAAACTCACACCGGAAGCATACCAGGCGCTCTATCGAAGTGTTTCATGCTATCAATATCCGGTTTTTCCGCGGGCGGAAACCGTCACCACGGCGGACATGCTGAGAGAGGGGCTGCGGCGCCTGGGCCGTCGCCTGTTGAGATATGCAAACACCAGCCGTTGAAACCGTACCAACCAATAGTGAAGCCGCCGGACTTTATTTAGAGATATTGAATTCCGGGGCAGCGGTGCGCATCCAGGTGACTGGATCCAGCATGCGGCCGATTATTCGCAGCGGCGATCTGGTCTCGATCCGCAGGGCCTCAATTTTAGATCTTCACCGGGGAGACATCGTCTGGTTCATCAATACGGACGGCAAGGTTATGGCTCACCGTATTTTGAGCAAACATACACGCACCGGTATGGTATATTTTCATACCAAGGGCGATGCCCAGGTGGAATATGACCCCTGGACGCCGGCCGAAAAGATTTTGGGCAAAATCTACAAAGTAGAGAAAAGCCGTCAAAACCGATCCCCGAAAACCCTGGACCTCGAGACACCCGGTTGGCGGATGGCCAGCCGGCTTATCGCCTATTTCCAGATCGCTTTGTCCAAGGTGGTCCTGGCTGCCCGCTCCCGGCTTACTTAGTTCGGATTCCAGCACTCCAAATGAAATGATGCTCCTCCTTCGAAGGTGGCTTACACCCACCTTGAGTTCTGTTTGCCCGGAGACGGTAAATTAGTCGGCCGGGCAAAAACTACCATGGCGAAGTTTGCCTTTGGTATGAACTGCACACGACAGAGCGCCCCATTCGGGGTCTTGTTTTCCCGACTGCGCTGGACTGTGTATTGGTTTTCAGTTTAAGGAGGACGTCACTGCGCATCTGCCTCTCTGGGCGAGGAAAGGTTTTATTGGGTTTACTGTGAAAAGAATGCATGCATCGCGGAGAGGCGCTGAGACGCAGGGAAAAACACATGATGTTCCGGCGCTTAGCCGGCTAAAACCGAAACCCTCATACGTCAAGTTGTTCGCATAGCGCACAAAATTTATGTGTTATAGACCTGGTCGCCGCACAACTAAAAAAAGCAGGGTCTGGATAGACCCTGCTTTTGTTTTAGTTAAAGAAATCAATGCTTCTAAAGGCTATCTCAAAAACTGGATTTTGGTTCAAAATGACGCGAAGCTAATGCCTAACGTGGTGCAAGGCGGCCGTGAGGAGCCCCGCGTTGCGGGACTTCCCACTGGATATATTCCTCAAGGGTGGGTCGTAAACCGGAGGTGCCAGCGAAGCCAATGCCCATAGTGGTAAATACATCAGGTATTTCGAGGATTTATTCCGAGCGCCCAACGCCGAATTTGGGCCAAAAGACTTTTTTGAGATAGGCTTTACTTGCGATTGGCCACCGACGCTCTGATGAATTCCCGGAAAAGGGGATGGGGTTTTCTGGGCCGCGATTTGAACTCGGGGTGAAACTGACAACCCAGAAACCAGGGGTGGTCGGGAATCTCGACAATTTCCACCAGCTCCCGATCCGGGGAAGCGCCACTGATGATCAGACCGGCGGCCTCAAGTTTTTCCTTAAATTCATTGTTGAATTCATAGCGGTGCCGGTGACGCTCGGAAATATCTTCCTCCTGGTAAGCTTCCCGGGCCAGGGTATTGTCTTCGACACGGCAGGGGTAGGCCCCCAGGCGCATGGTAGCGCCCTTTTCTGAGGAGACGTCCCTTTTCTGAATGGTATCGGTCTTTTCGTCGTACCATTCCGTCATCAGGTAGATTACCGGATAGGGGGTCGTTGGATCGAATTCAGCGCTGTTGGCCTTGTCCATCCCGGCCATGTGCCGCGCAAATTCAATAACCGCGATCTGCATGCCTAGACAAATACCGAAGTATGGCACCTTGTTTTCCCGCGCATACCGCGCCGCACAAACCTTCCCCTCGATGCCGCGCGAGCCGAACCCACCCGGCACTAAAATCCCGTCGGCACTGCCCAGCATGTCGGCCGCGTTGTCGGCAGTTATCTTTTCACTGTCTACGAACTCCAGGTTCACCCGGACATCATTGCCCATACCGCCGTGATAGAGGGCTTCGTTGAGGCTCTTGTAGGATTCGGTCAGATCCACGTATTTACCGACGATGGCAATGGTTACCTCACCGGCCGGATCCTTGAACTTCCGGACCACATCTTCCCAATCATCAAGCTGCGGTTCGCGAGTCCAGATGTGCAGCAGCTCTTTAATTTTAGTGTCCAGTCCCTCTTTGTGGAAAATCAGCGGCACTTCATATATACAGTCCACGTCCTTGGCCGTGATGACGGCATCCTCGCCCACGTTACAGAAAAGGGCGATCTTGGCTTTCAGGCTATCGGAAAGGTAACGGTCCGTGCGGCACAATAAAATATCAGGCTGAATACCGATGCTGCGTAGCTCTTTGACACTGTGCTGGGTAGGCTTGGTTTTGACTTCGCCCGCGGTGGCAATATACGGCACAAGCGTGAGGTGGATATAAAGCACGTTGTCCTTGCCGGCATCCGCCTTAAACTGCCGGATAGCCTCCAGGAAAGGCAAACTCTCAATATCGCCGATCGTCCCGCCGATCTCGATGATGGCCACATCGACTTCACCATCCACAAGCTTGATACTGTTCTTGATTTCGTCGGTGATATGGGGAATGACCTGGACGGTACCTCCCAGGTAATCCCCACGCCGCTCCTTGGTGATGACAGAGTGGTAGATTTTACCGGTCGTAAAATTGTTGTCCTGGCCAAGCTGGGCGTGGGTAAAGCGCTCGTAGTGACCAAGGTCAAGATCGGTCTCGGAACCATCATCGGTGACAAACACCTCGCCATGCTGAAACGGATTCATGGTGCCCGGATCCACATTGATGTACGGATCGAGCTTCTGGATGGTGACCCGCAATCCGCTGCTCTCCAGCAGGGCCCCGATCGCGGCAGATGCGAGCCCTTTTCCCAATGATGAAAGAACGCCGCCCGTAACAAAGATGAATTTGGACTTGGATCCCATTTATGCTCCCCTCATAGAAATAATGCGGTTATTTGAACCTCTTTTTAAAGCTGTCAATCGTATCCTGGACTTCACTCTCCCGTGGTTCGTCTTCCGGCTCCTGTGAACTGATAGCTTCGGCAAATTGCTGCTTCAGCGCCGGGATATCATAGACTTCCGATGCGATAGCCTGTTCCGGTGAAACCAGCCTGACCTCAATCTGGCGCACTAGCATTTGATTTTCATAGAATTCAATTTTCCAGGGATACCAGCCGTCACCGATCGCCTGCCACTGCAGGTAACGGACCTCAAACTCACGGACCAGCGGCTCGCCGGTCTTGATCAGCCAGCGCAGGGGACGGAAGGTCGCTTTGTCTACCCACACCTGGGAAACGGAATCATCGGGATACTGCGCGCCAATGATGAAAGCCAGCATATCATTGTACCGGCCGACACTGGTTATCCGGGTATCGATGCCCTGTGCGACGAGATATTTTTCGAGCAGCGGTCGTGAACGCATCAGGAGCAGGTCTTTATATTGGTCGAAGCGGCTCCCGGTATCCGACACAATCCGGTTGTCAATCACCGTCAGAGCCGCCTCGCTGGCGGCGACATGGATCCGCTGGATCGACTCGGCGTTGATATCGGAACGAAATCTTGTGGGAAAACTGTATTGCACCGTTTCGGGCAACACGATCGTGCCACTCTCCGCGAACGGATCGAAAACAGTGAGGCGCTGGTTGATTTTGAGATGTTTGGTTTCACCCTGCTCAGCGGCCATGAGCTGGAGGATGTGGCCGCTTTTGAGGACATAGGCCTCAACGAGAGCAGTTGGCAGGAGGTGGGTCAGGTATATGAAAAGAATGGTTGCATATTTCAGAGCGTCTTTCATATTCTTAGGAACTGATCGAAGCCTATCTTACCCATAAACTGCTCCCGGGTAAAGAGGCTTTTTAAAAGAGCCCCAATTTATTTTTTTCAAGGTGGATAGAATTTCATTTTTAGGATCGAACGCTCCCCGTAGCAATCTTCGGAGAACGCCTATCCACAGCGGCTCGCTAAAGCAGTTCCTCCGCGAAAACCGCCGCCGGCCCCAACTCTTCTTCAATCCGGATCAGCTGGTTGTATTTGGCTACCCGATCACTGCGTGACATGGATCCGGTCTTGATCTGACCCCCGTTTACCCCCACAACGAGGTCGGAAATAAAGGCATCCTCGGTCTCACCCGACCGGTGGGATATGACCGTGGTGTATCCGGCCTGCCGGGCCATCTCGATCGCATCCAGGGTTTCAGTTACCGTCCCGATCTGATTCAGCTTGATCAAAATAGAGTTGGCGATACCCCGCTCGATGCCTTTGGCCAGAATTTTCGGGTTGGTAACGAATATATCGTCGCCCACGATCTGGATCGTGCTTTCCAGGCGGTCGGTCATACGTTCCCACCCCTCCCAGTCCTGTTCGGCCAGGCCGTCTTCTATGGACAAGATCGGGTATTTATCAATCAAATCAGCATAGTAGTCGATCATCTCATCCGCGGTCATCTTGCGGTTTTCGGAACTCAGTACATATTTACCCCGGCTGTAAAACTCACTGGCGGCGGCATCCATCGCCAGTCCGATTTCACGCCCCGGTTTATAGCCGGCATCTTTGATGGCACTGATGATATATTTGATAGCGTCCTCATTGGATGCCAGGTCCGGGGCAAAGCCGCCTTCATCCCCCACGGCCGTATTATGACCCTCGGCCTTGAGGATCTTTTTCAGGCTGTGAAAGGTCTCCGCTCCCATCTGGATGGCCTGGACAACGGATTTGGCGCCCACCGGGATAATCATGAACTCCTGGATATCCAGGTTGTTGGCCGCATGGGCGCCGCCGTTGACGATATTCATCATCGGCAAAGGCAGGCAGCGGGCATTCACACCGCCCAGATACCTGAACAGCGGAAGGCCGAATGCCTCGGCCGCCGCCCGGGACGCAGCCATGGAAACGGCCAGAATGGCATTGGCGCCGAGCTTGCTTTTGTTAGCCGTCCCATCCAGCTTGAGCATGGCCTGGTCGAGGGTTATCTGATCGGCGGCATCCATACCGAGAATGGCGCCGGCGATGATTGCATTGACGTTTTTCACCGCACCCAGGACACCCTTGCCGCCGTATCTTTTGCGCCGTTTGTCCCGCATTTCCAGGGCTTCTCTTTTGCCGGTGGAAGCTCCGGAAGGCACCGCCGCTCTACCCATGGCCCCACAGGCCAGGGTCACGTCCGCTTCAACGGTCGGGTTGCCTCGTGAATCGATAATCTCCCGCGCCCGGACATCAATAATCTCAGTCATGGTGTGCCTCCCTATCGTACTTACTTAACTAAGTTTGGAGGCCTTTGAAAAATGCTGATTTTTTCAATTCATGGCGGAGGAAGATTTTAACCCTTTATATACATTGAGTATTTTGAGGCTTAAGATCTGAGTCCAACACCGAAATGGAATGAAAGGGGGTATTTATCAAAGGCCGCATCTGCTTGACAATTTGAGCTCAGATGTTACTCTGCCTGCCAGTATCTGTCAAGGCACAGCACCTTGAAAATACCGGTTATTATCCGGCCTGGACTCATTAACTGGGTTCTATTCAGTCCCGGTCTGCGGGCCGCTGAAACAGCACCTAATTCAGTCGTCAATCTGGACGGAAAACATGTTTTACCGGCCAGATGAGCATTCAGATTATGACAACCCAGACAGCCGATTTTTACTCGCAAGCGCAGCTCATAGCTGCTGCTATTCGCATCCTGGAACACCAGCACGCAACGCCGCCCTCCGTGGAACAGGTGTGCGAAACCCTGACCTTCTCTATTGAGCAGGGGCACCGGCTCTGCAACCGCCTCAAGGAAATGGGCATCATCGACATCACCAGTGGTGCCTTCGGAACCCGCCTATTCGTGGTAGATCATACCAAAATAGAGGAAATCCCCAGAGGTGAGACCGGCAGCAGCATGGAATCTGAACTGCGCAAATTCAAGGATTCCCAGAAGGGGCTTGAAAAGAAGGTCGAAAACATAAAGGCCGAACAAGACAAAAAGAAGAAGGACCTGTTTGCCGATATCGAAAAGGCGTTTAAGAAAAAAACAAAAAAATAAGGCCGCTATGCGCATGGCATAACGACCTTGGTTCCACAAGTTTTGACTTTCCCGCCCTGTTATTTCTAAGCCAGCTAAAAATGGATTCTGGTCCAAGGTCAAGGCGGCCGAGAATATCAGACCAGAGGTGCCAGCGAAGCCAATGCCTTGCGTGGTAAATACAATCAGTATTTCGAGGATCTGATCTTCTCGCCCAACGCCGAAATTGGGCCAGAAGCCTTTTTGAGTCAACTATTACTCAGCCCCGACTATAGTAACCTCTACACTCCGTTGACGGGGTTTGTTGTCATGATTAATCACCACCACCTGTTGCCAGGTACCGAGCTTCAGGCGGCCTTTGCGGACCGGCAGACTGATGGATGGCCCCAGTAGCGCGGCCTGGACATGGCTGTGCCCATTGCCATCATGCCAGGCCTCTTCGTGGGCATAATAGATACCCTGCGGTGCGATCCGGTTGATTGCCTCTTTAAGATCCTCGACTACGCCGGGCTCATACTCGATGGTCGTTATCGATCCGGTCGAGCCGACAATCGCGGCGGCCAGGTTGCCTTCCATGATCTTCGACTTTAAGATCACTTGCGCGAAGTCACCGGTCACATCCACGATATCCGGCCCAGTGTCCAGTCTCACTTTGATTGAATCTATATAGACTACGGCAGGCTGCATTCCTTCCTCCATAAACTTAGAGATAATTAATACAAAGGCATGCCTCGCGCAGAGACGCAGAGGCACAGAGAAACCCATGAATAGTTTCCCGCTACGCGGGATTAAACTAAAAGGAATTTGAAGCCTGAGCGTTGAAATGGTTTTTCGCACGGTAGTGCGACGAAATCGTGGTTTTGCTTTCCTTGCGCCTTTGCGTCTCTACGCGAGAATCATGCATCGGTGGCTTGAGCGGAATTTTACTTAACACTTAAAACCCAACACTTAACACGGATGAATTCAGTGCTTTCCGAATTCACCCTTACTTCAAATCTATCTTCCAGTTCCACTTCCCCGGCCGCTTTTTCATTTTCACCCCGCGTGGGATAGGCTCCACGAGATTGACAAACATTTTATAGCCGGCTTTCTCCAATCCGCGGGCCTCACTCTGCAGATCGAGTTGCCAGTTGGGAAAGATCCAATAATCATCTTCATATCGAGCCACCCAGCCCTGCTCACCCCGTGGGCTGGTAAAGGCGGAACCGGTTTTAACATCATCTGAAACGATCCTTGAAACGCAAAGGGGCCAGTTTCCGGATATTACCATCCCCAGAGCTAGAGGGCTGCTGACCGGCATTGATAGGTAATCCTTGCTTCCCAGCTCCGGAATCAAGAATGCCCCGGCAAATCCCATCTCGGCCAGGCTTTTGAGGGCCAGTGGATTGGCTGCATTGCAAAAGGGGCCGGCCCAAAGGATTAGGTCCTTTGGGTGGCCAAAAAAGGCTGTTTGCCAGGGAGCATTCAAAACGAATTGCCGACAGCCCTTGCGCCGGGCACTTGAAACCAATCTTTTAATTGTATCTTCATTTTGAGGCCAGATGACCGGCGGCAGCCAACACCAGGTATTCTTTGCCACTCCCTTTTTGAGTGATTTTAGATTAGAATCAGACAGCCAGAATCCCAATGAACCAGATTTTCGGTCGCCTTTCAGGGAACGATACACATCCATCCGGACCACTGGTCCGCGCTTTTTGTTTGGACGCGGCAACTTCAGGGAAAAAGCAGTTGCTCCGATCTTCACCGGTGGTAATTGGGAGAGTTCGGTTTCCAGATCGGCAATCATCTGTTCGAGAGCCTTTTCTCTACGGTCCGTAAGAAATACCGCTGTACCCCGTGCAGGAACTTTTTTGGCCGGGAGATTGAGATATAATTTTCCGTTTCGGGGAACTGATTTCTTGACCCGAATTAGCGCGTGCCCCTTCTGATCCTCATATCCGACTCTGAGGGTATCCCCGGCCAGTAGTTCTTCCCGGGGTACCAGATAGGCTTTGCTTCGAGGTCCCTTGGTCTTGCCGAGCAGGTATCCCGATCCTGTCTGACGAGCAGCATTCAAAGGGTTCTGGGGTCTTTGTGGCAAAAAGTTATAGTGGGTGGCGGGGCGCCCCAGGGCCATCTCCAGCAATTTAAGGGCAGCCCGTTTGGATTGCGGATCGCCAAACTGATCCCGCAGCATCTGATAGGCTTTGACCGTATAGTAAACGTAATGGGGCCCTTTCTTGCGCCCTTCGATTTTCCAGGTTCGAACCTGAGGGACCGATTTCAAAACTTTCACAAGCACATCCAGGCTCAAGTCCTGGCAAGAAAAATGTCGCCCACGTTCTTTCTTGTGTGCATATAGACGGCGGCAGGGTTGGACGCACCGGCCTCGAAGGCCGCTTTTACCGCCCATGTAGCTGCTCCAGTAACACCTACCAGAAACACCATAGCAAAGGGCCCCATGGATAAACGCCTCCAGCGCCAGCCCAGCCGGACACGCGGCGGCCATGGCCTTGATTTCGTCGATATCCAGTTCCCGGGGCAGCACGATCCGATCAACACCTTGTAGCCCTTTGCAGGTTTGTAGGGCCCGGCTGAACGTAACATTTGCCAGGGTGGAAAGGTGCAACTCACCCTGGAAGCCAGCCTGCCGGGCCAATTGCAGCAGGGCCAGATCCTGGACTATCAGGGCATCCGGTCCTATCCATTTTGATAGCTGCTGAACAGTTTTACCGGCCCCATCCAATTCTGAATGTTTTACAAGACTGTTAAAGGTCACATAGACACGGACATTTCGGTTGCGGGCAAGTTGAACCAACCGGGCAAGTTCTTCCGGTTTGAAGTTTTTGGCTTCCATACGGGCAGAAAAGCTTTTCAAACCGCAATAAATTGCATCAGCACCGGCCGCAACTGCAGCCAAAAATGAGGCCCGGTTCCCAGCCGGAGCCAGAATTTCAGGAAATTGCTCGGGGTTCTTTTTACTGTTCATCTGGTTTTAAAACGCGATTATTAAAAATAGTCATCCCGGCGCTGCAGCAAGTGCGGGATAAACTGCAGCCGGGATCTAATAGGGATTAGAGAGTGACATCTAAGTGGCACTATCGTCTTGGCAATATGGATGGGATAGCTAAATGGATCTCATAGCTGGAACTTCCTGTAACTCAAGCTCAGGCGCCAATTCAATCGTCGGTAATATCGTAATAATGCCAGCAAAAAACCAAAACGGTTCCATGATGCGGACGATAATAAACGTATTGGCCCCGATACTATGAAACAGAAGGCCGACAAATCCAGCGATAAATCCAACTGTGAGTCCTTGAAAATATCGGCTTTGTACCTGGCGTAAGCTGTCAAAAGCCACTACTCCAATTGAAAATAGAAGGTAGATGAATGTACATAAACCAACTATCCCTGTTTCAGCCAGGACCCTGGGGAATTGGGCATCAATAAACCCTCTACCGGTAACCCCATACCCGAAAAGAGGCTTCTTGACCCAGTCATCAAAAGCCTCTTTCCAGCTAATAAGCCTGGCAGAGGTAGACGTATCCAGCCGAATATCCCCTACTTCGATCTGCCCCGCCTCTTTGGCCTGCTTAAATGTGAAGGCGACCCGTTCTTTAACCGCCGTTGGCAATAAAAAGGGACTGAAAATAATGCCGAATATGACCAAGGAGATGGCAATGAACCGTTTATTGGAAAACATTGCCAGGGTAAATATGGTTGAAATAGCTGCCAGGTAAGAAGTGCGCGATTGGGTAAAAAGCAAAGGCGGCAGGATAAATATAACTAAAATGATGAGAGCCTGCTTTTTTTTGGACCACCTTTCTTTCAGAATCAAGCCTCCGGCGATAGCACCGATAAAGACGAGGTAGCCGCCAAACGTGTTCGGTTCCCCGACTTCCCCCTCGAAAGGTGCACTCACTCGTGCTCCAGCCGGTATTTGAGCGATCCCGATTAGCGTCGTGATAAAGCAGGTTAGAAAAAGAAAAAACACGAGTCGCCGCACCTGCTGTTCCGTCTCAAGGTGGTTAACCAGCATGAAGAATACGATGAAATACTCGACATATTTCAAGACAAAGAAAAATCCTGTCTTAGCAGACACATTGCCTGCGATAATACCAAACCCAGTAGAGAGCACACAGGCAATGATATAGTAAAGAATCGCCCGGTTAAGGGGGGTTTTGCGAAAGAGGCCCAACTCCTTTAAAACCGCATTCCGGGCAAACCAACTGACCCCGATGACTACCAACAAAAAGTCTTCGAATCGTAAGGAGACACCTCGTCCAAGTGAAGCGCCCTCAGTTTCGCCGGCAATAATTTCAGGTGAAAGCAGCATTGAAAAAATCAAGATATAGAGGCCGAAATCTACATTTACAAAAGCAGCAACGAATATTGCAATTGCAATGAAACTCCATAAAAGAACAGAAGATGTAAACTGGGTAGAAAGATAACCTAAGAAGAGTGCAAGCGGTAGGAGTAGTAGTGGTATTAAGGGGGATTTCACAATATGGGGTTAGCTGGCCCGCTGTTCATCTTTTTCGGGCCCATAGTAGTACTGGGTGTGGTATTTGAAATAATCCGGGCCGGCTTCGGGTTTGACATTGTTTAAGATGACACCCACGACTTTTCCGCCGACATTGTCCAGGGAGGTCTTGGCCCGTTTTAGGACACCGCGTCCAATCTTACCGACCGTATAGACCATGACTACGCCATCGACAAGCGTGGCAACTTCAGTAGCGTCCGCCACCGGTAATATGGGGGGTGCGTCAATGAAGATCATATCGTATTTAACGTGAGCTTCTTTTAAAAAGGTTTTAAACCGTTCCGACCGCAATATTTCGGTTGGGTTGGGTGGATTGGTTCCCGCCGGGATAATATTGAGATTATCCAATCCCGGCGTCCGCAAAATTTCTTCCAATTCGAAATCACCAAGCATGACATCCGTAATGGTATGCATGATTTCCTGCCAGGCATAGTTACCTAGAATGTGATCCGTCAAACCGGGAATGCGATTGAGACCGAACATCTTGTGAATGACTGGCTTTCGCAAATCTGCTTCAACAAGCAGTACCTTTTTCCCGGCTTGAGCCATACTCAGAGCCAAATTGACAACGTTGAAGGTTTTACCCTCCTGCACAAACGCACTGGTCACTAAAAAGGACTTGCTCTTTTTATCAACCCGCATGAACTCTAAATTAGAGCGCAACGTCCGAAAGGCTTCTGCGGGCAATGATTTAGGGTCGTAATGGGCGATCAAATCAATCTTTCTGCCTTTAACGGAGGCTTTCTTTTTAATACCCGTTTTTATCTTCTCGTCTTTACCCATAAAGGGAATAACGCCTAATACAGGTACTTGCAGCAGTTCCTCCACGTCCTCAATGGTTCCCATGGAGGTATCAAAAACTTCAAAGCCAAAAGCAAAAATCATCCCGATAATCAACCCCATGATGATACCGGTCATCACAATCATTGCTTTGGAAGGAATATTAAATGGGCTTGAAGGAGTAAGCGCAGGTCTTACAATGCTTACCTCCTCAATCCGACCTGATTCAGTTATAAGTGTTTCCTGATATTTGGTCTTCAGGTTTGAATACAGGGCCTCTAGCATGGTTACTTCCCGTTGCAACCGCACCAACTGGAGGGCTTTTTCGGGTAGCCCCATACTCTGGTTACGCAGGTTTTTTAACTGCTCCTCCAGGTCTTTTTCCCGTTCATTCAATTTTCCAAGAAGAACCTGCATCTCATTACGCAGTTCATTGATTATAGCCCGAATTTGATCATTGAGCGCCACCACCTCAGGATGCTTCTCCGTAAAATTCATGCTGAGGGTCTCACGCTTAATCAGCAGATCGCCTATTTTTTTTCTCAAGGAATACAGAGGAGAACTCGGATCCGGTGAGAATCGTAAACGGTCAGTAGACATCTCACCATCAGTAGTGGATTCTTCAAAGAAACGAAACTGGGTTTCTATCTCATCTTGCTGCTTTCTGACTTTTTCGTATTCTACCTCAACATTGTTGAGGCGGGTGAGGATGTTTCGCGTCTGCGCATCCATTGAAATCAACGCATACCCTTCCCTGAATGATTGGAGTTTGTTTTCCGCTGCCTTCAGATCCTGGTGGGTTTTACTTAATTGTTCTTCAATGAATGCCTTGGTTTCGGTTGTTTTTCGATTTTTCTCCTGTATATTGTAAGTCTTATAAGAACGCGCGACGGTATTCGCGATCTGGGCAGCTTCAACAGGCTTTTTAGACACGGCAGTAATATTGATAATATTGGTCCCTTCTTCGCGGAGGGCTTCGACCTTTGATTGCAAGCCTTTTATAATCGCCAGATCTTTTTTACTTTTTCGAATATCATCCAGCGGTATCTCTTTTTTTAGAAGCCCAAGAGCCTTCGCTGTTTCAACCATAACCGGATAACTGGTTACAATGTAAGCATGAGTGTCTAAATTCTCACCCTGAGCCCAAAAATTGCCGGTCAGAATGGCCGCCAGGTTGGTCAACCTCTCAATCTTAACGGCCGCGGACGTGGAATAGAGCGGGGTCGGTTCTTTAAGTTTAGCAAACCCATAGCTGAAAAAGCCAACCATGATGACCATCAAGATTAGGATAGCCTTCCGTTTTTTTATGATTCGCCAATAGTCTCTAAGATCTACATCATATTGGGCCATATCAGCTTAACCTATTGCCTCAATCGTTCCATTGCTGCGTCGAAATCCTCTATATCGCGGGCAACCCGACCCGGAATATAGATAAGCTCCAAAAGTGGCTGTATTCTTGCCACGAATCTATTGATGCTCCCCATGGCACTCCGGGGCACATACACTAGATCGCCGTTGATTAAATCGACATTCTGGGTATAATCGCCCTCTTCGACAAGCTTTTCATAATCAGCCAGGATCACCTCGGGCTGGGAAATGTCCCCCCTGACGATGCGCGTATCTTCTTCGTGGGCGAAGACCGTGACCCCACCGGCCTGGGCAATGGCATCAAACATGCTGAGTTTGCCCCCTTTGAAGGTCACAATCCCCGGTTTTTTGACCTCGCCAAAAACATAAACCCGGTTGTCCTCCTTGGTCACCTGGGGGACATAGATCATGTCCTCATTGTCCACGGGGATGTTTTGGCTCTGGTCGCCTTCCAGCATGGTTTTGTAAAGGTTCAGGGTAGTGCTCTTACCATCCTTGCTGCGAACTTTTATATCACCAAGATTGGCATCCAGCCTGGGACCACCGGCTATGGTAATGGCCTCCAGGACAGTGGTCCGCCCGGATAGGAAGTACCGACCCGGACCACTCCTATCCGACGTAATAATAGCACCTAGAACCATCACAGAGTGGCTTTGATACTTCTTAACCCTCACATCGATGCTGGGCTTTTTTATGTAGCGCGCCATCAGGTTGGTGATTTTATCATCCAACTGGCGCTCGGTCAGCCCGGCTACCTCAAGATTATCGATAAATCCGATGGAAATCTTACCATCTGCGCTGACTCTAACTTCTTCCTTTTTGGCTTGCACGCCTTGCCAATTGGTAATTTCTAAAATATCCATGGGCCCAATTTTGTATTCCGGCTTGCCGTCCACCGTAATGAACACCTGGTTCTCCTGGACAAGTTCTTGCTTTGGTGTTTGAACCGGGCCGCTTATTTTTTCCCGAGTGCGGATCTCCCTTGTTGCCAGAACTCCCTGCCGGACACTCCAGATCTTTATACCGTCACCAAAGCTGGTGGCGAAAATATCCTCATAGCCGTCTTTGTCAAAGTCAGCGGTAGTTAGGTCATAGTAAATACCGGTCTTGGGCAATCGCGCAGTCAAATCACGCCAGGTCCCCCCATAAGAATACTCCCACATTCTCAAACCTTTGTCTTCCGGGGAACCAGCCAAGATTTCCATTTGACCGTCATTGTCCACATCCAGCAGAACTGCATGCCAATAGCTGTTGGGTTTTCTCATCTTATCGAAAGAAATACCCTCATCGCTGCCAGGTCCTTGCATAGTGACATCAACCTGATCCGCCCCGGCAGTTTCAGAAAAGCCACCCCGGCCATCACCGGTAAATACCCTTATTCCGTTTCGATACGTACCGGCAACGATGTCAAGATTGCCATCGCTATTGATATCGCCCGGGGTCAGTCGGTAATAATTGCCTTTGCTAACAACCTCGGTCGCCCGCCACCCACCGGCACCCTCCCCCAACCAGACACGCAAAGCACCGTAGGTGCCCCAACCGGCCCCCGCGATGTCCAAGCGGCTATCACCGTTGAAGTCCGCCACAATGGCGTCCATATATTTCCCGGTAATAGTTGGGCCGGCCTCGAACTTCCAGTCACCTTTACCGTTACCCAGCCATAACTGTATACCGCCATGAAAGTCAGTGGTGCTGTTGGCGGCAACAATATCAATGTGCCCATCCATGTTGATATCGGCCGCACGGACACTCTGGTATTCGTTGATACTGGTTGGCGCCTCACCTAGAGTCCAATTGCCATCTTTGCTGTTAATCCAGACCATGACGCCGGAAATCTCCTGGTGAACTGCCAAGATTAAATCTTTCAAGCCATCTTCATTCACATCCGCGGCGGCCACCGAATAGACATCGGCTTTAAATGGTAAATGAACAGGTTTATCCACATACCCGCCTGCCTGACCATACCAGATGGCAACCGACGGTCGGCCTACAACGCCGCCGATAATATCCAGATGACCATCACTGTTCAGATCAGCGACTGTCAACGTCCTATATTTCCCCGAAAGCGCGATGCTACCTCCAACCGTCGGGTCCGAGACTTTGGGTTTGGGTGATTGAGGAGCTTTCTTTTCTGCTGTTTGACATCCATACAAAAAGGATACTGAAATGAACAAGCAGAGGAAGATTGGTTTTTTAAATTTGATCATATTCAACACATTGTTCCTGCTATAAATTTACCCTATGTTAAGAAATCTGAATGCCGTTTTTTATCAATACTCAATATCCTTGATCGCTTCCAATATTATCGGCCTGGTAATTGTACGGGCATTATTCATCATCCCAATCAAAAGGCTGCGCTCACAGACATTATTGATCTTAAGGGGTATGCCCTTTGAAAATTTGAACAAAGGATCTAATGCTGATTTGGTGAAGATACCCCGCTGGGCACCGCATTTTTTCAATCGGTAGACGACATAGCGAGCAGTATCATTGAAACTCAGGGGCTTTAAATCATAGCGGATGGCAATTCTTTCCTTTAGCGGTTTCATGGAGGCCAGGTTGGTTGCCAGGTCTGGTTGCCCCATGATCACCAAGGTGATTAAAAACTCGCCGCTATACTGCAAATTGAGCATCATGCGAAGTTCTTCGAGGATAACATGATCTTTGATGAGATGAGCTTCGTCGATGATAAGAATGGTATTCACATCATTGCTGGCATTTAGCTTCAATCTTTCGGTTAAACGATTCAAGAGGATCGCTTTAGAATCGTCCGTACTCGTTTCCCCGAGATGGGATAAGATTGCTCGATAGAAATCAACCGGCGTCAGGGTCGGGTTCACAATGGTAATGACTTCAAAGCCATCATTGTTCAGGTAATCATAGAGGACGCGGCTAATTGTCGTTTTGCCCGACCCGACTTCACCGGTCAAAACAGCCAGCCCTTTTTTATGCTCGACCGCATAGACCATTCTGACAAGCGCCTCCTCGTGTTGGGGGGACTCGTAAAACAGATCCTGCGACGGTACGTTTTCAAAGGGTGGTTCGGTAAGACCCCAGTATGAAGTGTACATGTCTTGGCTACCTACTCACTAGGTAAAAATAACTCCGGATAATTATCGCTCTACAACCGTGCTTTCGAATCCGGCGTCGTTTAGTATAGCGGATTGAGTCTCAGCCCCCTTACGCGTAAAAAAGGCACCGACAAAAAAGATGAGTGACATTATCCTCATCCTCTATAGAGTAAGCTGAAAACCCACTGGTTGACAACTCAGCGATCTCTTTGTTCAATTGCTGTTGATTGGGAAAACCACCAATCCAGGTGGCAAACCGGGTCGACTTCGGCAACGCACCCTTCAAATCATTTTCCTCAATAATCAACCTGGCTTGCTCAATATCAGAGTAAAAACCAGTGAATACGCGGTACCAAATCCCATCAGTCCCCAGGTCAACCTTTACCCAGTACGGGTCTATCCCTTTAGTCTTGAGTTCGTTGACCAATCGCTCCACGCTGGAGGCCTGCTTGAATGATGCCAACAAGATTGAATAGGGATATCGAGCTGAATCCGGCGGGCCGACCTCTTTTAACGAGATATTTTCAGATGGTTTCATTTCACTGGCAGCGTTATCCGTATCAGCATTATCTTCGCTTTTTACTTCCTTTTCAGTAGTGTCTGTTTCCTGCCTTTGCCTTTTATCAGCGTTCTTCCGTGTTTCGGCAAGGGGCGTTGTTTGGGTTGGTTTTTCATAAAGTGCAGCTACCGTTTTGGGGGGCGCCGGTGTGCTGTCGGGAACCTGCTGTTTTTGGTTCGTCTCCAAAGGGGGCCGCGCTGGGTCTGGTGAAGGGCTCTTTTCCCTAACTATTTCAGACTGGGGCGTTTCTCCGGACCGAGGCACGGTTTGTTCAATTTCCCGATTCTGCCCATTTACGGATTCGTCTGCTAAATACTGCCAGACCCCACCGGCCACTAAAAAAAGTACTGCCAAGACCAATAGGGCTCTCTTTGCTAAAGGATTCTTAGGCTTGGCGGCACGCGCTTTAGTAAGTCGTGGAACTTCTTTTTTATCGGTCTGCTTTTTGGTTACCGTTTCCTGGATCTGCGGTTGGGCATCGGATTTTGGTTCCTCTTTAGTTGAATCTTGTGTTTTATGATCCTTTTTAGTCACAAGGTAAGAGGCTTCCGACAGTTCAATCAACTCCTGTTCCGACACCGAATCCATGATATAAAGCAGGGAATGTTCCGGTAGGTTGATATACCTTTCCGTCAGCACTCTTTTGCTCTGCGAATCATAGATAATTTGCACTTTTGGGCGCATGGGTTGATCCGGGTAGGTCTGGACAACCCTCCCGATGGCCCCGGAGTTCAACCGAATATAACTATTCAAAGGGAATATGGAAAACGTATTCAATAGCGCCTTAAGAAATCTTTGTTGAAAACTGTCCTTCCCGGTTTTAATGATCTCTTTGACTGCGTAGAAATGGAGGATCTTCTCTCTTTGGGGCCGCGAATGGATCAACGCCTCGTAAATATCGACAAGGCCGATGATTTGAGCATATTCATTGATTTCATCGGCCTGAAGCCCGTGAGGATAACCACTGCCGTCTATACGCTCGTGAACCTGCAAGGCACACTCAGCTAGATAGGCGTATTCGTTATTGAATACTTGCAGGATATCGTATCCGTAACTCGGTCTTTCTTTGAAAAGTAAAAACTCATCGTCGGTAAGGTCCTGTTTGGAGACCAGCTCTGCGGGAATCTTCGCCATCCCGATATCGTGCAACAGACCCACCATCCCAATCTCAACCTGGCGCGTTTTGGAAAAACCGAGATTTTCAGCCATCTTAATGGCATAGATGGCGACATTCACGGACGGACTGATCATCAGATCATAAGCGTCTTCATCGTGAATGGCTTTCAGGAACAACGCATCGATCGGCGTGCGGGTATCAACGATCTTTTCAAGTATTTTAATTCCGGGCTGCAGTGGAAAAGGCTTTTCCTGCTGAACGGCATCAAAGGCCATCCGAAGGTAATCTGTTGCCTGCGTATAGAGTACGTTGCGCTTTTCGGCATTGGCTTGTGGGCTGGGGGATACCTGCTCCGGTTCGGTGCCGACTATACCTCGGCGACGCGCAGGTAGTCTGCTTAGTTTCAAACTATCCGCCCTTATATCGGCTTGCCCACCTCCGCTAGGCCGAGATCGTTTGCCACGCCTCATTATTTTGCTAAATTCAACCATGAGCAAGCCCAATAATTATATATAATTTAGCTATAATTTCTATCATTATGTGCATTCACAACTACTGTCAACAACAATTCAGCAAAAGTGCTTTTATTCCAGTATTTTTGTATGTAGTCGGCCAACTATTAGCATATTTGGAGCCAAATGGCAGAATCATTGTTCAGAATTATCCGAAATCATCTAGATAGCTGTCGACATACGCTCCAACTCCTTACAGACCGGTTTATGTCGTGCTTGAGCTTATGTGAGGTTCAACTAAATTGATCGATACATATGTCGCTACCGGCAAACCCATATAAATTATTCGTAAATGTAGGACTTTATCTGGTTTTAGTTCAGCGTATCATTTGCCGGCCTCGGAAGATTGAACTACCTGAAAGGCTGATCACCAATTAAGTATCTGCGGATGACAGCTAAAATCCGGCTAAAAATACGTTGGTACCGATTTGAGGCTGAACCCTACAACTAGTGTAGCTGTATGCCCATTAAATTGTTGGAAACCAAAATATTTGACATCTCGGATAGTTACTGCTGCAGCCTTTGTAGGCGGACTTAAAAAGGGCACAGTATTATTTACAGCCGTTTCTTTTTGATACCTCTGCATGTCTGCGTCCTATTCTTTCCAACACAGTGACCATGATGACCATGAAAACCGCCTGACATAACAGTAACAACGCATCACGCGTCGTGGCATTTCTTAAAACTACGGCACTTATTCCAAAACAGATTGTTAGCAAGTAGATGAAAAATACGCTGCGCCTATGGCTTCCCAAAATCTGAGCCATCCTGTGATGTAAATGATCCCTTCCAACATATTCGATCCACTCTTTGAATGTAGTGACTTTGCCGGTAGCAATCCGGTCAATGGTGATATGCACCATATCAAATATAAGCACCCAGAATATGAGCAGTGGGGAGGCCGCCGCAATCACAGAGTTATTTAAATCCCACTCGCCATACACAGCAACGCAGGCCAATATAAACCCGATAACCGTACTGCCGGCATCGCCTAAAAATATCGTAGCCTTGTCATTTCTCAGCAAATTATAGGGTAAGAAACCAAGACAGCTCCCCACCACAGCCACCGCGATCCAGCCAAGAAAAGGCTGGTTCGTCTGGAAAGCAACAACTCCCAAGAAAAAGGCGATAATCAAGCCCAAACCAGAGGCCATGCCGTCCATACCGTCAAAAAAGTTATCGGTTCTCTAAAAAGCTCCAGCAGGCATAAAGTACTCGGATATGGGGTCCATATCCCAGGTAACGTCTTTCCAAGTGATCTTTGAAGTTTTTACAGCCTGCTGGACGATACGCATAAACTTT